>CERI01002278.1_pt1 | contig 11270 bp, 9 predicted proteins | sample 350261 | NCBI WGS metagenome assembly CERI01 (sample SAMEA2620979, study PRJEB7988) | marine metagenome | isolation source: saline water (ENVO:00002010), including
TTAAATTTATTACAAATACAAAATAAGGAGTTTGTAAATAATAAAAATTTATTTAAAACGTCAACATATAATGGAAGTAATATATATAATGAAAGTAATGTTAATTTTAAATTACCACTTGTAAAACCACCTCCACCACCTCCACCACCTCCACCACCTCCACCACCGCCTCCACCTATGTTAAAACATAACACTAAAAAATCAGTATTTGATATAATATCTGAGAATAAAAATAAAAATAAAGGAAATAAAGAAATTAAAAAAGAAAATATGGATGATGTTTTAAAACAAATAAAAGGTGGAAGTCATAAATTAAATAAAGTTAAAATAGATAATACAAAGAAAAAAAATAATAATCTTGATTTAATGAGTGAAATGGAAAAAGTTTTAAGAAGAAGATTCAGTTTAATAGATGGTCAATAGTGTAATGGTCAATAGTATATTTGTCAATAGAGTATTTAATATTCAAAAGTTTTTGCAAAATTTATAACTTCATTTTTAATTTTATTAATTTCAAGAATAGTTGAATTATCTGTTTCAATAAAATTAATAAAATCTTTTAATTTTTTACAATCTTTATCTTGAATTTCTAATGCTAGTTTTACTACTCTATCTAGATAATCTGCAACTTGTATCATATGTTCTTTATTCATTCCTCTTGTAGTTAGACTTGGAGTACCTAATCTTATTCCCCCAGGCGATAATGCAGATTTATCTCCTGGTACAGAATTTTTGTTAATAGATATATTTACTAACTCGCATAATTTCTCAATTTTACTACCAGTTATGTTTTTATTATTAAGATCAATTAATACAATATGATTATCTGTTCCACCTGAACATACTTTGTAATCTCTTTTTATTAATTCATTTGCTAAAGTTTGGGCATTAATTTTTACTTCTTTAATATATTGTTTAAATTCTGGTTTAGCAACTTGTTTTAATTGCGTTGCAATTGCTGCAATTTGATGTTCGTGAGGACCACCTTGTAAACTTGGAAATACTGATTCATTAACTAATTTTTCGTATTGTTTTTTACAAAATATTATACCAGCTCTTGGACCTCTTAGAGTTTTATGGGTTGTACTTGTAACAACATCGCAAAAATCAAATGGATTACTTAATTCTTCTGTTGCAACAAATCCACTAAAATGTGCCATATCACATAATAGTAATGAACCATTTATGTCTGCAATCTTTCTAAATCTACTATAATCTAAATCTCTTGAATAAGCAGAATATCCACATATTATTAATTTTGGTTTAAATTTAGTTGCTAATAATTCTAGTTCATCATAATCTATATAACCTTCACTATCTACACTATATGGTAATGATTCAAAATATATAGAAGACGCAGATACTTTCTTTTTGTTAGTATAAAATCCGTGAGTTAGATGTCCACCTGATGGTAAATCTAATCCCATAATTCTATCGTGTGGTTCAAGTAATGCATTGTACACCGCAAAATTAGCAGAACTACCTGAATAAGGTTGAACATTTACAGCCCATTCTTCATCAGATAATCTATATGCGTTTAAAGCTCTAGTTTTACACAATTCTTCAATTTTATCAATTACTTCATTACCACCATAATATCTTTTACCAGGATAACCTTCTGAATATTTATTTGTTAAAACAGAACCTAGACATTCTAATACTGATGTAGATGTAATATTTTCAGATGCAATTAATTCAAGACCTTCAATCTGTCTTTTTTCTTCTAACTTAATTAAATCGTATAATTCTTTATCGCAAGTTTCTAGACTATCCTTTAAAATATTCATATTCATATATAAAGTATAAATAAAAAATAATTTTAAATTATAATTTAAAATATAATATAATAACTTAATTTGTTTCCAAATCGTTAAAATGTTTATTTAACATTTCTAATTTATCATTTGCATCTGCAATATCAGCTAATAATTTATCCATTTCTTCTAAGTGTTGCGGGTGTTCACCTATTGCTACTGGATTGTTAAAATATACTAATAGTGTTGCTTTTGCTTGAAGTATTTCTGATTCATATTTAGATTTTAAAGCTTCAAATAAAGTTTTTGTAATAATACTTTGCATTTTAAAATTTAAAAATATTAATTTTAATCATTTTAAACTTATTCACATATTTCAATTTGTTCATGAATATTTTTTAAACAACCTAAAATTTCTTCTTTTCTTCTTCTACAAGAATTTGTTACACAATCCTTTTTATTAATATTTGTATACATTGTTGATATTTTTAAATATTCATATATTAATATATTGCATTCATTATCATTTTTACTAAAATAATATTTATTGTTAGATTTAGAAAATAAACTATTATTTAAATTCATTAATTTCTCCATAAAAATATATAATATTTTATTTTAATTAAATAAATCATGAAAATAGAAGATTTAAAATTTATCAATAATAAAGATAATATTATTAGTATACAAGTATATATACCATTAGGAAGCATTCATGAGAAAAAAGGTCAAAGTGGTATATCCCATTTCTTAGAACATATGAAATTTAAAAGAACTAATAAATATACAAGTAAAAATGATTTTCTTCAAGAATTAAGTAGTACAACTACTGTAACAAATGCATACACAACAAAAGATCATACATCATATTATATTAGAACATTAGATAAAAATTGGGAGAAAGTAATAAAACTTATGTATGAAATAGTATTTAATACTAAATTTAATACAAAAGATATAAAACTTGAAAAAAAAGTTATATTAGAAGAAAAATTAACAAGAGAAGGAAATGTGGAATCAATAAATGATATTGATATACACTCCGAAACATCTATTTTAGACCCTAAAAATCCTTATTCTAAAAGAGTAATTGGAAGTATGACAGATATAAAAAAAATGACAAAGAAAAATTTACAAGAATATAATAATAAATATATTGATAATTATTTAATAGTAATAAGTTGTTCAAATAAACTTAAAAATAAAATTCAAAATTTATGTTTAAAATTATTTCCAGATTCAACTAATAATAAACAAGTAGAACTTGAAAATACAAAATCGTTTAAATATAGTTTAACAATAAGAAATCTTGGTTTACCTCAAAATAATATTTATATAGCATTCAAATCTTTTAGTGAAACGGATAATAATAAATATTATTTAGATTTTATACAAGGTATTATCGCTAATCAAAGAAATTCAATATTATTCAAAAAATTGAGGAAGGATAAAGGATATGTATATGGTGTTCACACAATGAATGAAAGCTATAAAGATTATGGTTGTTTTAGAATATTAATTTCATCCGATGTAAATAATGATATTAATAATATTTTAAATATTGTATTTAGCGAATTAGATAATTTAAAAAAAAAAGGTTTAACAGACAAACAACTTGAAAAATATAAAAAACAATTTATTGATCAAAATAGTTATTACTTTAAAGATAATGATGTTATAATTAATACATTTGGGTCTTATCTATATTATGATAGAGATTTTACATTTAAAAAATATACAAATCTAATTAATAAAATTACAAAAAATAAAATATTGGAAATTATTAATCAATTATTTGATTTTGACAAAATGGGTTTTGTTTTATATGGTAATGTCAAAGATATTGAAAAAACTAAAAAAGGTATTATAAGCATAATTAATAAATATAAGAATTTGGTAAAATAAATTATTAAAATGAATAAATTATTGAAATAAAAAAATATAAATATTATGTAAGTTTATTTAATCAAATATTATGAAGTATCAATTATTCCAACAAGTACCAGATGAAGATTTTTTAAAAATATTATTAAATTGTTATGGCATTGAAGATATAGATGATAGCAAAGAATTTACAAAAACAGATTTAAATGACATAAATATAATTAATAAAATAGAAGATTTAATACCTAATTTAGTATTATATTATTTACCTTGTAAATATGAAATGTTTTTAACAAATATTACATTAAATAAATGTATAACAATTTTAAGACAAATATTAAGACTATATAATTGTCATTTAAAAAAAAGAGAACACGTACATAATAAAAAAAAATCAATATATTATCGTATAGAAAGAATAAATGATAAAAATATTAAGATAGAAAACTCTGTAGATAAATGCGTATTGAACTTTAACTAATTTTTATATTGAACCTAAATTAATTTAAAAAATGATTTAGATTTATAAATTAAATGAAAGAGTATAAATTTATTGAAAAAATAAATAGTAATAACATTATTTGTAATATTTATTATGTAAAAAGTACTGCTAGTTATGAAATTGTAAAAGAGAACTTATTAAAAATTATACCTTCATTAAAAGATTATGAAAATATTAATATTTCTAAATACTATGAAATAGGTCCTAAGAAAAATTTTAAAACTTCTTGGTGTACAAATGTTATTAATATATTAAATAAATCTAATATATATTCTATTTTTTCTATTGAAAAACATATAGTATACAAAAAATTAATAGAATTTGATAAAATGACTAAATGTATATATAATAATAATACAAGTTTTAAAAAAAATAACTTATGTTTAGAAGATATTAAAGATATTACAAAATATAATAAAAATCATAATTTAGGTTTTGATAAAAATGATATTAGTTTTTATGAAGAATATTTTGAATCAATTTCTAGAAATCCTACAAATGTTGAATTATATGATTTATCACAATCAAATAGTGAACACTGTCGTCACTGGTTATTTAAAGGATCTCTTTTTATGAAAAATGGCGAATATTATTCACAAGAAAAGAATAGTATGATGAATTTAATACAAAAACCATATTATAAATATATTAATAAAAATACAAAACATAATTCATTAATTGCATTCAATGATAATGCAAGTGCAATTAAAGGATATGATACAATAATATTAAAAAATAATAATGGCTTACAAACTGGAAATGAATTAAATAATGACAATGAGTTAAAAACTATTAGTAATTTAGAATATGATAAGATGCAAATTAAACAAAATATAACATTTAAAGCAGAAACACATAATTTTCCAACAGCTATTAGTCCATTTCCTGCTGCAGAAACAGGAGTAGGTGGTAGAATAAGAGATACTGTGTCTATTGGAAGAGGAGGAATTAATATTGCTGGGACTGCTGGTTATTGTGTTGGTAATCTAAATATAGATGATTATGATTTAAACTGGGAAGATGGTAAATATAAAAATGGTCTATTAGTACCTGCAGATAAAATATTAATTGAAGCAAGTAATGGAGCATCTGATTATGGTAACAAAATAGGTGAACCTATTATAGGTGGATTTACACGTTCATTCGGTATTGATATTAATTCAGAAAAGAGGGTTGAATGGTTAAAACCAATTATGTTTAGTGGTGGTATTGGATTTATGTACGATAAAGACATTATTAAAGCAAATACAAAATCAAATATGAGAATAATTAAAATAGGTGGAGATGCTTTTAAAATAGGATTAGGAGGTAGTACAGCATCAAGTACAGAAAATGATACAAATAATTTAGATATATATGAAGGATCAGTTCAAAGAGGTGACGCAGAGATGGAAAATAAAGTTACAAGAGTTATTAGACATTGTATTAATTTAAAAAATAATCCAATTAAAAGTATTCACGATCAAGGTGCTGGAGGATTATCTAATGCTGTAAAAGAAATAATTGAACCTTATGGTGCAAATGTATGTTTAGATAATATAATTTTAGGTGATGATACAATGTCTGCATTAGAGATATGGTGTTGTGAATATCAAGAAAATGTAATAATGTTAATTGATAGTGATAATGACTTTAAGACACTTAAAAATATATGCTTAAAAGAGAATGTTTCTTGTATTGAAATAGGTCAAATTAGAGATGATACAATGTTAAAAGTTTACTATAAAGATAAATTAGTTATTAATTATGATATAAAAAAATTAGAAAGAAACAAAAATAAAGAATTTGTTATTAATCACGAAACTATTATTATACCTAAAAAAACTATTAGTTATCCAAGTAATTATAGTAAAAATAATATATTAGAAGAATCATTGTCAAAAGTATTATCTCTATTAAGTGTAGGCTCAAAAAGATTCTTAACGAATAAAGTAGATAGAAGTGTAACAGGGTTAATAGCTCAACAACAATGCGTCGGATATTTACATACACCTTTATCAAATTATTCTTTAGTTTCTTCTGGATATTATGATTTACACGGTATTGTATCGTCAATTGGAGAGAAACCAATAAATATGTTATTAAATCCAGTATGGGGAGCTAGAATGACTATAGGAGAATGTTTAACTAATTTAATGTTTGTAGTAGTATCTAAATTTGAAGATATTAAATTAGCAGGTAATTGGATGTGGCCAGCAAATACTAGCACAGAAAAATATCATTTAAATAATGCAGTAAAAGAAGTTAGTGAATTATTAGTTGAATTAGGTATATGTATAGATGGTGGTAAAGATAGTGTATCAATGAGTACAAAAATAAATGAAAAAATTATTGATTCACCTAGAACTTTAGTAATTAGCAGTTATTGCACCTGTCCAAATATTTTACATAAAATTACACCAGAATTTAAGTGTAATAATTCAGATTTAATTTTTATAGATTTAGGTTATGGGTCTATGAGATTAGGTGGTTCGGCATATAATCAAGTAAATAATAATATTGGCGATTTAACTACAAATTTTGAAAATCCTAAAAAATTTATAAAAGTTTTTAATATAATACAAAGTCTAATAAAAGATAATAAGATATTATCAGGTCACGACCGTAGTGATGGTGGTTTAATTACTACACTTTGTGAAATGTCAATTGCTTCAAATATTGGTTGTGATATTTTATTAAATGATAATAAAATAATTAATCAAAATAATTATCTAGAATTTTTATTTAATGAGGAATTAGGTTTAGTAATTGAAGTAAATAGAAATGATACTTTAATGATTTTATCAAAATTAGAAAATATTGTTCCTGCAAAAGTTATAGGAAATACTACTGAAAATAAAATAGTAAAAGTACAGGGTTATAATGATGAAATGTTATTATCTAAATACATTAAAGATATTAGATCAAAATGGGAAAGAACTAGTTATGAACTTGAAAAGAAACAGATTAATAATGAATTAGCTGAAAAAGAGAATAAATATTTAATTAATTCTAATATAATTGATTATGATTACTATTATCCAGATAAAGTGATAAGTAAATTAAAAAAAATAAATAGTGCTTACAATACATCTAAAAATACATTTAAAAATACATCTAAAAATACATCTAAAAATACAGAAAATAATAATTTAAATAAATTTAATGTTGGTATCATTAGAGATGAAGGTTCTAATGGCGATAGAGAAATGTTAGTCGCATTTGAAATGGCTGGTTTTAATGTTTATAATATTTCAATGAATGACTTATTGGAAAATAATAATTTATTAATGGAAATATCTGGTTTAGCATTTGTTGGAGGGTTTAGTTATGCAGATGCACTTGGTTCTGCAAATGGATGGTTTAATGTAATTAAAAATAATAAAGATATTAAGATTGCATTTGATAATTTTTTCAACAGAGATGATACATTTTCATTTGGTGTATGCAATGGGTTTCAATTAATGTGCAAACTTGGTATATTAGATGTAGATTTTAATTTAGTTGAAAATGACAGTAAAAGATTTGAAAGTAGATTTGTAAATGTTCAAGTAGAAAAAAGTAATTCAATATTTTTAAAAGATATGGAAGGTTTAAATATGGGTATATGGATTGCACACGGTGAAGGCAAATTAATAAGTAATAATGTAAGTAATATAAATAAAAATTGTACAATAAGATATTTAAATAATGAATATCCATTAAATCCTAATGGAAGTATAGATAATATAACTGGTATTACAAGTAATAATGGTAGACACTTTGGATTAATGCCACATCCTGAAAGATGTTTCTTAAATTGGCAACTACCATATATTAGTAATAATATTAAAAAAGAAAATGTTAATTTAAGATTTAGTCCTTGGTTTTTAATATTTAAAAATGCATATGAGTGGTGTTTAAATTTTTGAATGCAGTAATTTTAGATCAATATCTGGTAGTTTTGGTTCACATAACCATAACCAGTTCTTAAGATATGTATCTACGTGAAAATCAATAGGATAATAATGTAATACACCTTTATCTATATTACTCATTAGTTCTTTATGCTTATGGTGGTCAATTAAGTGTTTAGATGAAGGTGGTAATATCATTAATAATTGTAAAGGAATTGTAATATTAATATCTGGATATAATTCATTGTATTCTATATTAATTTTAAAATGTTTTGGTTCTGAATCAATAATTATATCTTGGTTAATATTACTATCAAGTGGTGATATAGGTATAGATTCTAAATTACCTTTCTTGCTTTTTATTGAAGGAGATAATGATAAAGATAAAAGATAGTTTGATACATCTAATATTGTTGGTGAATAATTATATCTATAATACCAAGTTTTATGATATTTCTGATGAAAGTAATAATCTAATGTAAATTCTAATGATTCTAAATAGTTTAAACAAATATTCTTAATATCCTTACCATCCGTTGTATCAAATAAATAATAATAGTATCTGGAATGCCAACCTTCTCTACCAAGTTTTATTAAATTTGGTGATTTATTATTTAGTGGAAATAGTTCTAGAGAACTTTTATAATATTCAATTTTACTAGAACACTTTTTAATATATGGTCTTTTATTGTAATATTTTTCTGAACATTCAAATAATTCTTTATCTTCAATTTGTGAAAGATAATTAAATAGAATAGACAGGAAATTATAATTAATTTGATATTTAACTGTTTTTTTAGTTTTTGTAATAAATAATATATTTTCACCTATTTCATTTGATATTTTTTTGTAATATTGTAAAAGAATTTCTAAACCATTATTTTTAAGATTTAAGAATGATAAATGTGGTATGAAATCATTACCAAGTAGAAAACATAAGAATACATAATAATTAATTAAATAAGTATTATCAGTTGGAAAATATTGTTTATAGTAAATACAAATATTCTTCTTAAGATTATTAATATTAACGTATAAGAAAGGATCCTCTTTATTAATAAGATCTAAAAACATAGGTTCTCGTAATAAATATATATTTGTATTTGAAATTAGAGATAACATAATTAAATCAGCATCTAACCCATATATAACATTATTTTTACTAAGATTTTCATTAATTTTATTATCATATATATATTTGAAAATCTTAAATTCTCCTTCGCCACTATGATGCGAATCTGATAAAATTGATTTAATATATTTATATTTTTTTTCAGTTGTAATTTTTGTATTAATTGCTTCTGATAAAGCATTCATAAATTTTGTCCCAGGTGATATAGCAGATGAATTCCATTCATTTTTAATTTTATTAATTTCACTATTTAATTCAAGTGTATTTTCTTTTTCTAATACATCAATAAGTTTTTTATTTCTCCAAGAAGACATAAAACGTCTATTTCTTTGTTGTATCATTTTAGATCTAGGTGGTATTCCATCAATTGATATATAGAATAGTTCAGTTGGTTTAACAAAATCAAATATTAAATCAATATATTTTAAAACTTCTTGTATTAAATCTTTTTCAAATTCATCGTGTGAATCATAAATTTTAGTTGATTTTAATTCATTTGAACATGAATGAATGCAACAATTAAAATCTAAAAATAAATTATTTATTTTAATATTATTAAATTCTAATGTATTTTTACTGTTAATTATTTCTGGAAATTCATTTACAACCTTTCTGAAAAAATAAGGAATGCCCATATTTAGTTATAGGAATAAAATTATAAATATATTTTAATTCAATTTTTATATAATTTTTAATATAAATTAATATAAAAGATATGAAACTATTTACACCAACATATATAGCTCTATTTGGATACTTAATAGTTATTATTATATTTTTAATACCTCCTAAAAAATATAATCCTGCAACAGGAGAAGATGTAAGAAGTAATAATTTTAGTACATCACAAATAATTGGTTTTATTATATTTTTAATGATAGCAATTTATACATTATATACAATTAATTGTTTAAATTTAAATCATCATGTAATGAAGAAAAAAATGGTATCTAGTACTGGGGATATATTTTCTCGTAATACAGCAACTATATCTAGAAATACATTAAATCAAGAACTTAATAAAGCAATAAATCCTGATAGCAATTGTATTTATATGGCTTGGATAAGTTCAATAATTATACTATGTATATGTATAATTGTTTTCAGCATTGGTTATACAAGTAAATTTGTAACTCAATCAAAATCTAAAACATCTGTATTACAACAATTAGCAAAAAATTAAATTTATTTATTTAAATTTTCCAAAATAAAAAATATTTTAATTAAATTAAAATGACTTTAATGAAAAACTTTGATAAATATTTTTCTGATCAAGCAAAACTAGCTATGGTTGGTTATGCTTTACTATCTGTTGCTCTTTTCATTCCTATTAAAACACCCGAAGAAGTTCAAATGGAATATAATCTATCTGAGAGAGTATTATCATTTGTTGTTATGCTTCTACCAATTATAGTAAGTGTATATACTATTAACTGTATGGTAGTTGGAGTATCCGATGGTGGTATACCTTGTAATATACTTGCTTGGTTAAATAGTTTATCTATATTTGTATGGGCATTTATTATTCTACTTGGTACACTTATGTTACTTAATACTACCGCTAAACCAGTAGTTGAAAAAGAAGGTTTTGGTAATTGTGGTACTAAAGAAGAGTTCTCGAATTGTGGTACTAAAGAAGAGTTCTCGAATTGTGGTACTAAAGAAGAGTTTGCATATGGGGGAAGTGGTGGAGGTATGGGAGCACCACTAGAAAAATTATAAATATAATATAAAAATTGAATATATTTTTTAAAATTTAATTAAAAACAAATTAATTAAATTATTAAAATGGATAGTTCATTATCTGAAAGTATAACTAATATTGTTATTAATGACAATAATGTTGTAAATGACAATAATGTTGTAAATGATAGTGTTAATGATAGCGAGAATGAAAATAAAGAGATTATTAGAATCGGTATTAATGATTATGATCCAATATTATTTATTGATATGTCTTACTATATATTTTATAGGTTCTTTGCATTATGTTCTTGGTGGAAAAGAGCATACCCAGATGAACCATTAGATATTGAAAATATACTAGATAATAAAGTTTTTATCAATAAATATCATAAATTATTTATAGAAAATATTAAAAAAATTACAAAGAAATATAGAAT
>CERI01284199.1_pt1 | contig 11246 bp, 11 predicted proteins | sample 350261 | NCBI WGS metagenome assembly CERI01 (sample SAMEA2620979, study PRJEB7988) | marine metagenome | isolation source: saline water (ENVO:00002010), including
TCATCCAACATCACATTTGGCCCACTGATAAATTCACATCCATTTATATCATATTTTTTCACATCAGTCAATGCACTTGCATCTATTTTTATCACCCCAACTACTCTTTCACCAAATTTCAATACATCATTAACCTTAATTTTATTAATATTTACTGAACCTCCATCATACATTTCCAATTTCACCGATTTATCAAAACCTCCATCCAATTGTTTATGAATATCCTCATACGATTGGCTAGAATTAAAGTAACCACACATGCGTAAACTATCTAAATCCGAATTAATTATTTCATCCCAATCCATAAATTCCACACCATTTATGTAGATTCGCTTTGAAGATGTATTTAAACAATACAGTGTGGGTTCCCTATAATCTTCAATCAATTCTGCACATGGATGATCTTTTACAGATATCATTTGATCATCCAACATTACTTTATGTGTTCCTGTTACTAGGACATTATTTAATCGGTACATTTCTTTATTAAAAACACTAGAAACCTTAAATACTCCTGTGACAATACCACCTTTTTTTAATTTGTCACCAACCTTTATATTTTTTATTGCTTTGTTTCCTCTAATAGTTTCAATGATAGTATTTTTATCGAAACATACTGATTGAACTGTACCAGGATCGGGAAGCATGGGTTCGATTAATCCTATATAAATTCCCATAAGTGCTGCCATAATTCCCATAGGAACAGATATTAAAATATAAATAATCTTAAAAACCTTGTATATTATCAATATATATGGAAAAATCATAGGCGCAAACGTAAAAGGTAATAATAAAAGCAATGTAAGGGTTAATATAAGTAAAATATATAATATTACCTTTAATGACCGTTTTAAAGATGAAAATATCCAAAATACAAAAGATATAAAAGCATATATTAAAGCTGAAAAATTTGCCAATATACGTTTAATGGTATCAATGATCTTATGAAACATTACATTTGCAACAATGATTGCACCAGATAAATAAGATAGCATACTTTCTATCATTTTAACTATCGCATCTTTCAATTTCCAAACAGCCACTCTTATATGTTGAACAGCACCCAATACTCCTCCAAAAAAAGTATTAAATCCTCCAAATACAATTTTAAAAGGTGCTGTGAATACCTTGACTATATTGACAAGGACTTGAGATATACAAACCTTTAAATTATAAGATGTAAATTCAGCAGCACTCATATTTGGATCTGGATTAATTAAACCCGCAAATGGAATTACAGCCGGATTACACTTATATTCTTCCCAATTATTTTTTATTTTATTCAACTGATTTTTCAGATAAAAAAATGATCCTACTGTAACAAAAACAAAAATAATTAAAATTACATAAAATAAATTAGTAACTCCTTCAGAGCCACTTTTAAATCTTAATTTATCAGAAATCATTTTTAAAAAATCACTCATATATATAAATTATCGATATATAATTATTCTATTTCCCAATCTGCAAAAACGTGACATCCTATTTTTATTATATGATCACTTGTAATTAAACATGCCAATTCATCATCTACAATTTCTGTTTTTTCTCCATAAGGATAATCTTCAACATAAATATATTTATCATTATATCTTATTTTATGTTTTCCTGTAACATAAATATAATTAGATAAGTCGGAATCATATATTTTATAGTATGGTTCTCTATTCGCGTTTTTTAATTTAAGAACACCTAAAATTTCACTACCGTTTAACATTACATCTCCTAAATTCGCTTTGTGCATAGTTTTCCAACTTCCATCTCTTAATTGTATTGGCGTATCTTTTTTAAAACAAAATGGATGTGGAATATTGTCCCAAAAACTTTCTCCCCAGTACATTACGCTTTTTAAGAGCATAGCTACAGTATATAACATCGCAATAACTTTTTTAATTAAATCTACAATCTTCATTATTGTAATCAACGCTATTTGTAACATACCCTTCATCAATCCTACAATATCAAATCCGAATTTTTCAGACATTTTTTTTAGCCAATCGATAACACTTCGTATTTGTTGCATATCTTTTAAAATTCCTTTACCCAATTTTGCAAACAAACCAAATGTTTGATTCAAAGGTGCCATGAAATATCCCATTAAATCTTTTTGACTATTTGCCAGGCAATATTGAAAATTTTCTTCTGCGTTTTTTCCAAATAAAGCAGCAAACGGCATTACGGTTGGTTTACACCTATATTCATCCCAATTATCTTGAATTTTCCTCATTTCACTAAACATCTTAACTAATAAAAAAGTAAGTAATATTAATATTATTATAAATATTGTTCTTGAAAGTGATACAGCAAACATGTATTAATAAAATATATAGTTATTTTAAATTTTAAAATAGTATATATTTATATCATTTTATCGTCTTTTTTTCTTTCCTTTTGTTTTCCTTTTAGATTTTTTCTTCTTCTTCTTCTTCTTTTTGTTTTTTCGTTTCTTTTTCATTGTTTTTCGTCTTTTCCTTGTCTTCCAGGTGCGTTTACTTTTTTTTACCTTTTTACCCTTCTTATTTTTTCTTCTTGTCTTTCTTTTACCACCAATTAAACTGAAACCCAATGATGTACTTGCCGGCAAAGCCAATGTACTTACCGTACCTCCCACATTACCTATAGACGCAAAATCTTCTTTCTTTTTACCACCAGCGTTTTCGGCAGATGCTTCTTGTTGATTAATTAATTTTTGTGTTTTTACTAGATTTTGTTTATCCGCATCCGATGATGCACTGGCAGCTTGAATAGATGTTTTTGAATTACCACCACCCATTAATTCATATGCCGCATTAGCTACTCCATCACCACCCAATGATGCGCCGATCGGACCCACTGGACCACTTGCAAAACCATCTTTTTCTTCACTTTTTATTCTATCTGTTAAAGATTCTCCTGCTTTCACTTTAACCATTATATATTATATAAAGACTTTATAACATCCAAAAATTATATCTAAATATAACCGATTATTAGTTAAAAAAATTTATACTTAAAAAAATTTATATTGTTACATTATTATGGACGATAAAGAAAGATTAAATCTTAAAAAGATGTTAAAAGAATATGATACCGAAGAAACAACTGATAAAATACGCGAATTGAAGCATAGTAAACAAATTAGAATTGATATGAAAAATTTTGCAGAGCTACATCATAAATATGCCAGGTTATATAAAACAAATTTCAAACAATTCAAACTTATGGCGGAAAAACGATGTAGTTTCTTATACACAAATTACAGTAATATTTTCAACAAAATTCTAAAAAATTATCTAGATTTATCTATTTTAAATGAATTTATTAACATGCTTGAAAAGGTAGAAAACAATGAAATGGACCAACACGAAGCTTCTTACAATGTTGGTCTTTTGTTAAAGAAAATGTATATTGATAGTGCCTTGCGTGAAGATAATGCAAAGGAAAAATCTAGAAAATCAAAAAAAACTGTTAAAACCCGTGAAAAGAAAATCACCTGGTCAGAATACAAAAAAACCTTAGATGATGATGAAATTCAAAGTCAAACATCGCAAATGTAATAAATAAATTGAAAATATAATATTATAGATTTTGATATCATAATATTATGTATAAACTTGTAATCGTAGAATCTCCAGCTAAATGCAAAAAAATTGAAAATTACTTGGGAAAAGGATTTAAGTGTGTCGCCAGTTTTGGTCATATACGTGAATTAAGTGACGGTATTAAGTGTATTGATGTGAATAATAATTTTCATCCTACATTTAGAGTTTGCAGTAATAAGGCTAAATACATTAAAATCCTTAAAGCAAATATAAATAAAGCAACTGAGGTAATATTGGCGACAGATGATGATCGTGAAGGTGAAGCTATTGCGTGGCATATCTGTAAGCAATTTAAATTATCTATCAAAACCACAAAAAGAATTATATTTCATGAAATCACTAAACCAGCATTAAAACGCGCCATAGAAAATCCAACGTTAATTGATTTAAATAAGGTTAATGCACAAATAGCACGACAAGTATTAGATAAATTGGTCGGCTTTACTGTGTCACCTGTATTATGGAAACATATCAATCAAAAATCTAAAACGGGATTATCAGCTGGTAGATGTCAGACACCAGCATTGAATTTAGTATATGAAAATCAGGTTGAAATTGATAAATCACCTGGTGACAAGATGTATGATACTATTGGGTTATTCACTGAGAAATCATTGCCATTTAAACTCGATAAACAATTCAAAGATGAAGATACTGTCGTTGATTTCCTAGACGTTAGCGTGGATCATGAACACAAATTTATAAAAATGAAATCCAGACAGTCTATAAAAAAACAACCCAAACCATTTACTACAAGTACTTTACAACAAAAATCAAGCAATGTCCTTAATTATTCTCCCAAACAAACCATGTCCATTGCACAAAAATTATATGAAAATGGTCATATTACATATATGAGAACCGATAGTAAAACATATAGTGCCGATTTTATTAAAAATGCAAAACATTATATAAAGGATCATTATGGTAAAGAATTTATTCTTAAGAGTGTAGATACTTTGGCTTCGGGTGCAAAAAAGAGCACTAAAAAAAAAGATCTGGCGCAAGAAGCTCACGAAGCTATTAGACCTACAAACATCAATATGAAAGAGGTTAGTAATCTGGGGTCATCCGCTGAAAGATTATATAAATTAATATGGGAAAACACAGTTGAAAGCTTAATGGAACCAGCTGTATATGAATCAAAGACGTTTCATATTACAGCGCCAATGGAATCAATATATAAATATACAGTTGAACAAATAGATTTTGAAGGTTGGCAAAAAATATCGGGACCTCTTACCAGTAACCCTGAAACAATGCGCTATTTATGTAGCATTCCAACAAAACACATAATGCCTTATAAAAAAATAAACTCCAATATGACACTGAAAAATCTAAAATCTCATTATACAGAAGCTAGATTGGTACAACTACTTGAAAAAAAAGGTATAGGTAGACCAAGTACATTTTCAAGTTTGATATCAAAAATTCAAGATAGACATTATGTTAAAAAGGAAAGTGTACCTGGTAAGAAAATAGATGTAATTAATTATGAACTAATTGATGATGAAATAACAGAGGAAAAAACCTCAAAGGTGTTTGGAAATGAAAATAATAAGCTTGTTATACAACCTACAGGTAGAATAGTAATTGAATTCTTAAATAAATATTTAGCTGAATTGTTCCGATATGAATTTACAAAAGAGATGGAAGATGATCTTGATAAGGTTTCAAATGGAAAACAAATATGGCATAGTATTTGTGAAAAGTGTAATAATGAGATGAATAACCAGATAAAAAATATAGATGCATCACATAAAGAAATGTATAAAATTGATGATAAACATACGTATTATATAGGACGATATGGACCAGTTATTAAATATGTGGAAAATGGTCAAACAAAATATTTAAAAGTAAAAAAAGACATTAATCCGGATGATATTAAAAATAATAAGTTGACATTGGATGAAATAGTTTATAAAGGGCCATCTGGCACTGGAAAAAATTTAGGTAAGTATAAAGGTGCTGATGTGGTTATTAAAAATGGTAAATTCGGGCATTATGCTAATCATGATGGTAAAAATTACTCGATTAAATCGGCATTAACTAGTGTTTCCCTTGATGATTTGACACTAGACCATATTAAAGATATATTAGAAGGAAAAAAATCGTCAAATCCAAATGTATTATTTGAATTTAACAAAGACATGTCTATTAGGAAGGGTAAAAAAGGTGAATATATCTTTTACAAAAAACAGTATATGACGAAACCATCATTTCACAGTTTAAACGGCATTGAATGGCGTCAATATACAGAAAGGGGTGATGGTGGCGCAAAAGAATTGGAATCATTAATTAAAGATAAATTTGATTTATCTTAATCTAATCTAATCTAAGGTGATGATTAGATTGTTTAACAGAATAAAATACCAATGTAAAATGTATATCATTATCCGCCAGGTCTATTAATAATCCACTATGGTATCTAAATTTAAATTTTAATCTATCAATATTTTTTACTAATTGATTGTAGATTATTTTATTTGTTTTATTTGTATTATTTCTTGATGAACAAGTTTCATAATCATCTAAAACTATTTTAGCAAATGCTGTATTTACTTTTCCATTATAACTATTATTGTATGATGATGACGTATTCATAGCAAAAGGACTCAATTCATTCATTGTATTATATTTTTCAATCTCTAAGTAAAGTACGTTTTCACCTTTTATTTTCGCTGTACCAATATTATCTACATTAATATACTTACCATTATCCGATAACCATTTTGCAGCTGTATTGGTATTAGTATCATATGTAAAAGCATATTGTTTATCAGTTGGAATTGTACTACTTTGATAATCTTTTTTTTCGTATCCTAAGTAACTTCCTAACCCCCAAAATAGTTTTTCGTTAAACATCATTTTTTGATTATTATTGCAGTCATATATTTCTTTATTGGAAAATAATAATGTAAATGAACTGCTTGGGTTTCCAAACCAAAATTTATTTTGTATTTTATGATATTTACAAATGAACCCTGATGTTGATGTTGCTAAATTCATTTTTTTTCTTATTTCCATTGCCAATTGTTCTCCAGTATATGTACCAGGGCTAATATTTATAGTATATGTATTATTATTATAATTAAATGATAATTTAGTATTTTGATTGTATTCTGAAAAAATATTCATTTGTTTTGGAATGTAGATGTCTTTAATTTCTATACTATAGATATTAGTTATTGTATCTGGCATTTTTAATTCAAATTCATTTGATTTTTGCCATTTATTAATATCTCTATCATTTGAATGAATTGTCATAACCCTTTCTTCTATTTGTTTTGGTAAATTTTTATCAATTAACACTTTATCCATAATTATTATATAATATATATATATTAATAATTATGGATGATAACGAAAACAAAAATGACATAGCTAAAAATTTTTTTAATTCCGTGAAAATGAATGATCATTTATATGCTTCTTCGTGGGTATTTACAATGATTGGAATAATAGTATTTACTATTACTGTAGCATTAAATGTAAATACTAATAATGCAAAATCTATCCCATTATTTATTTTTATTTTTGCAGTCATAGCATTGATGATTGTTACCTTTTTTAAAACTATAAAATCTGTTACATCATCATCGAAAGATAATGATGGTAAAGGCAAACCACATATTAGAGTATTGTGGCAAACAATACAGAATTGGATCCCAGGATTACTCATTTTAACACAATTGGGATTATTAATAGAACTAAATGTTAACAATTATAAAAAAGTAAACTATAATAATATTTATGGACTGTTCGCAGTTATATTTATTATTATACAAATAACTATTTACATTAATTATGTGTATAACCAATACATTATAGGTAATAATAATGCTACTCTACGTGAAAAATTTTTAATATATTATCCATGGTTTTTGTCTATATTTGTTGGTTTCTTTTTAACATCTTGGTTCTATGCACATACAAAATCAAGAATCACAGATGATTATTAAAGTAATGGTATTATGATAACAATAACTTAAATGTTACTCCATATTGATTTTCTGTTTCCCATAAACCTGATATCTTTAATATCAATTTTTTACATTCATATGTACCATTTTTTATATGATTATCATTGAATAGTCTAATTTTATTGTTTCCAAAATAATCAGCAATCTTACTGACAAATACTTTTTTCATATATGGATAATATTTATTTGCTATACCTCTTTCTATATTTTTAATGGATTCATAAACAAAATTATAATAATTATTTTGCATGAAAATGACAATTTTGTTAAAATCTTCTTGTATTACAATATTAACTAAATGGTAATGTAAATAAACACCATTCATTGTAAAGTGTTGATTGGAATAATACATTCTGTGAAAATAACCATTATTCATTATTGCATTTGTATTTCTGTCTAATAATATAATATTATCTTTATTATATTGTTTATCATTTAATAAAACTAACATATCTAATATTATATAGTATTAATTCTTTAATATATTTTGCAGTAAAATTAATGTAATTATGGTTTCTCTTGGTAAATCATCCATTGTTTTCGTGTTTTCTAACATATTTTCGCATTCATATATTGTTTTGAGTAAATCTACATATTTCTTATTAATCATCGTTGTCCAAATAGAATATAAATTTGGATGAGATTCCTTTATCAGATTTAATTTAAAATTTATATCGTTTATATTTTTAATTTCACCAGGCATGCAAGGATAATCAATCATCAATTTAAGTATTTAAATTATTAAACATTTAAATAGTGTAAATGAAATTACTGTATGAAGTATCTAGAAACTAAATTTGAAGATTACCTGGTGAAAAATAAAAATATAAACCTTCATCCTTATCTAGAAAAGAAATACAAAAATATTTATAAAAGTACCAACAGTAATAATATTATTTTTTATGGAGCACAAGGTATAGGTAAATATACACAAGCACTGCGATATATATCAAAATACAGTAAATCAAATCTCAAATATGAACGAAAAATTAATATTATATCAAATAAAAAAGAATATAATTTTAAAATTAGTGATATACATTTTGAAATTGATATGAACTTATTAGGGTGTAACGCTAAATTGCTGTGGAATGAATTTTATTATCATGTAATAGATATCATTTCATCACGACCTGGTCATACTGGAATAATTTTATGCAAAAACTTCCACAAAATTCATAGCGAATTACTGGATATTTTTTTCAGTTATATGCAATCATCATCATGTAAAAAAATAAATCTTAAGTACATCATTATTACCGAATCACTTGGATTTATACCAGAAAATATTACAACCAGAACCAATATTATACAATTAAAACGACCATCCAAAAATATGTATGGTAAAATTACAAAAACTAAAATAGATAAACATACGAATATTAATAATATTGTCAATATTAAAAATATAACTAATAATATTTATCAACTTCAAGAAAGTGAGAAAAAAATATGTCATAAATTAATTCATTTAATCGATAACTACAATACATCTCATTTCATTGTATTTCGTGAAGTAATATATGAAATGTTTATTTATCAATTAAATGTATACCAATGTATTTGGTATGTACTATCCCACTATATTTTGACTAAAAACCTTAATAAAGAAAATATTAAATATATTACAAATAATTTATATACCATTCTTAAATTTTATAATAATAATTATAGACCCATTTATCATATAGAAACACTAGTGTATATGTTATGTAATATAATACATGAATTATGATGAGGCTATGGAAATATTGGAAATCAAAGCTAAGATATGCAAAAATATTTGTCTAGATAAAAATACAATAAAGCGACAGTATTATAAATTATCTTTGAAATATCACCCAGATAAAAATAATCAACCAGGTGCCAAGGAAAAATTCCAAAAAATAAATGAAGCATACCAATTTTTAAAAAATTATGACCGTAGCAACTTTAAACAATTATGGCCAGATGATGAAGATATAAGTAATTTAAATTTCAAAGATATATTAAAAAAAATCATTAAATACCTTGACAAAAATAACCAGCTTAACGAAATATTTATAGACACAACTATACACAGTTTACTATCTCATTCCGAAAATATGTCCTTATATGTATTTGAACAATTATCCGATGCAAAAATTAATATGATTTATAACTTTATAAATAAAAATAATCACATCTTCTCATTCACAGATGATTTTTTAACTAAAATAAATAGTATTTATAATAAAAAAATCTCCGCCAATAACGTTTATGTTTTAACAACACCATTAGAAGATATCATCAATGGGAAAATATTCAAATTAGATATTTTTGATAAAGTATTTTATATACCCTTATGGCAACATGAATTACATTATGATATTGATAGTAGTAATAATCTTATCGTAAAAATATGCTTAGATGATACTAAAGAATTGTCATATAAAAATATTTATATCAGTAAAAATAATGATCTTTATTTGGATGTCAATATTACTATGCAAGAATTATGGAATCATATTAAAGAAGAAAAAAATGTTATAATTCACCTAGGTAATAATACATACGAAATACCGTTAAACGAACTTCAAATCAATGAAAAACAAATATATAAATTCTTTAATGTAGGAATTTACAAAAATAACCGAGATGATATATTCGATACTACCAATAAAGGAGATATTATTGTAACCATTAATCTAATAGAAAAATAAATTATATCTTTATATTTTTATTTAAAGTTTCGCCAGGTAATTAATTAACTAATGGGGAATGTTATTTTCAAAGATCATACCAATTCCAAATGCAAATGTTATAAATGTAGTAAAAAATTCTATCCTTTTGACAACGGTAAAAAATCATATGGATTATATTGCAATGTCCACAAATTTAAACAAACAAAACGAGGAACTATATGCAGTGATTGTGGTGTTTTTAAAATACACAAAGACGATGATAAATTATTAAACTGTTATCATGTTGTAAATCATAAAAAATATTTTTGTTTTTAATATATTGAATTATAAGTCAATATATTATTAGAATTTAATTATAGATTAAATATACATTCCAAATGGTACCGCATTTTCATTATTTTTCTTTATTAATTTACCTACCATTTCAGTTGTCACCGTAAATGGAAACTTTACTTTAAACGATTTTTCATTATCAAATAATTCGGTATTCCCATCTGTTAATCGGAATAAATTCAATTTTGAATAAATTATTTCAAGACACCTTTTCAAATTTCTAACACCCTTTTCTTTATTTGTTAAATGCTCACACAAATATGTAATGGTTTCATCCGGTATTATTATATTATCATCTTCAAACTTAACCAAATCACGAATCTTAGGTATCAAATATTTTTGCGATATCGTTATCTTTTGAATATTTGAATATCCCTTGGTAGTAATCTTATACATCCTATCCCTCAAAATAGGATTTACCTTCTTTTCATCATTATATGAAAAGATAAACAATGCCTTGCTCAAATTAAAGTCCATATTTGAAAAGTATTTGTCGTGAAATTGTGTATTCTGTGTAGTATCTGTCAAATGAGTCAATATTCCTATAATTTCCTCCCCTTTTGGTGTTCCACTTATCTTATCCAATTCATCAAAATATATAACCGGATTCATACATTGACATTGTATCAAAATATCAATTATCTTTCCCCAACTACTACCTTCATATGTATATGAATGACCTT
>CERI01079566.1_pt1 | contig 11237 bp, 10 predicted proteins | sample 350261 | NCBI WGS metagenome assembly CERI01 (sample SAMEA2620979, study PRJEB7988) | marine metagenome | isolation source: saline water (ENVO:00002010), including
TTCAAAGGTGTTTGTCCTCCATATTGAACAATTACACCCCATGGTTTTTCAACATCAATAATAGACATTACGTCTTCAACAGTGAGCGGTTCAAAATATAATCTATCTGAAGTATCATAATCAGTAGATACTGTCTCTGGATTACAGTTAATCATTATTGTTTCGTAACCAGCATCTCTTAAAGCCATAGATGCATGAACACAGCAATAATCAAACTCTATTCCTTGTCCTATTCTATTTGGTCCGCCACCTAGGATAATGACTTTTTTATTATTTGTAGGATCAGATTCGCAATAATCTGAATATGTAGAATACATATAAGCTGTTGATGATTTAAATTCTGCTGCACAAGTATCGATTCTTTTAAAAACAGGTTTAATATTATTATTATTTCTAAAACCTCTTAAATCTTTTTCATTAGTATCAAATAATTTTGCTAATCTTCTATCTGAAAATCCATCAGATTTTAAATTTGATATATCAACCTTTGTCATTAATAATGATTTTTCTTTTATTTGTTTTTCTGAAAGAATAATTTCATAAATTTGATTAAGGAACCATTTATCAATAAACGATAAATTAAACACGTCATCTACGCTCATATTTTCTCTAAATGCTTGGGCAACATAGAGAATTCTATTTGCTGATGGAGTTGAAATTTCTTTTACGATTAAATCTTGTCTTTCTTTTGAAGACAATGATTCTTCAAAGTTTATCTCATCAAAACCGTCTATACCTATTTCAAGTCCTCTTAAAGCTTTTTGAAGAGATTCTTTGAAACTCCCTCCAATAGCCATTACTTCACCTACTGATTTCATTTGTGTAGTTAAATGAGAATCAGCTGCTTTGAATTTTTCAAAAGCGAATCTTGGTATTTTAGTTACGATGTAATCAATACTTGGTTCGAATGATGCTGGAATTACATCACCGGTAATTTCATTTCTCAATTCATCTAACGTATATCCAATTGCTAATTTAGCTGCAACTTTTGCGATAGGAAAACCGGTTGCTTTAGAAGCCAATGCAGATGATCTTGATACCCTTGGGTTCATCTCAATAACATAAATCTTTCCATTATCAGGATTAATTGCAAATTGAACATTTGACCCCCCTGTATCAACTCCAATTTTCCTCAGTACCTGTATAGATTGATTCCTTAAGTTTTGGTATTCCTTATCAGTAAGTGTTTGAGCTGGAGCTATTGTAATCGAGTCTCCTGTGTGTACTCCCATAGGATCAAGATTTTCTATAGAACATATAATTATACAATTATCATTCTTATCTCTAACTACCTCCATTTCAAATTCTTTCCAACCAATGACTGACTCCTCCAAGAGAACTTCATTCGTAGGAGATAAGTCTAAACCTCTTTTTACAATATTTTCAAAATCTTGTTTGTTATATGCAATACCTCCACCAGAACCACCTAGAGTAAATGAAGGTCTTATGATAATTGGATAGCCAATGTCTTTTTGAATATCAATTGCTTTAACAAAATCTTTAGCTACATATGCTCTTGGTGTTTCTAAACCAATATCTGCCATGGCGTTTTTGAAAAGCTCTCTGTCTTCAGCCATATCGATAGAATCGACACTTGCTCCAATAATTTTTACATTATATTTTTCTAGAATTTTATGTCTATTTAAATCAAGTGTAGTATTGAGAGCTGTTTGGCCACCCATAGTTGGAAGAATTGCATCGGGCTTCTCTATCGCTATAATTTTTTCAATATTTCTCCAATGTATAGGCTCAATATAAATTTTATCTGCCATATCAGGATCAGTCATGATTGTTGCAGGATTTGAGTTAACTAATATTGTCTTTATACCCTCCTCTCGTAAAGCTTTACATGCCTGAACACCAGAGTAATCAAATTCACAAGCTTGGCCAATAACAATTGGTCCGGCACCGATTACCAGAACGCTGTTAATTTTGTTATCTCTAGGCATTTTTAGTTCTCATATTTTTTATAAATTTATTAAATAAATTATATATATCTTGAGGGCCAGGACTAGCTTCTGGATGACCTTGAAAACCATACGCTGGGCTATCTATCAACTCAATACCTTGTAGAGATTGATCAAAGAGAGATTTGTGTGTAATTTTGTGATTGCTAGTCAGAGATTCTTTGTCTACAGCAAAACCATGATTTTGACTTGTAATAGATACTTTATTAGTTTCAATATTAATTACAGGATGATTTGCTCCATGATGGCCAAATTTCATTTTGAATGTCTTAGCACCACTTGCTAGACACATTAATTGAAAACCTAAACAAATACCAAATACAGGGATATGACTGTTTAATAAATTTTTAATATTATCAATCGCATAATTACATGCTGACGGATCTCCTGGCCCATTTGATAAAAACACACCATCAGGTTTATTTTTAACTAAATCATCATACGGATAGTCTGCTGGCACAACCGTAATATTACATCCAAGATCATGAAGAATCCTTAAAATATTTTTTTTAATACCGAAATCATATGCAAAAACATTTAGTCTTTTACCTTTATTATTTTTTCTACCATTAATTAAGTCGTGAGTTCCCTCATCCCATTTATATTGTTTTTTAGTTGTTACATTTTTTGCTAAATCTAGTCCGGCTAGTCCTGAGAATTCTAATAATAATGATTTGGCCTTATCCAAAGTTTTTACATCAGGAACAATACAACCATTCAAAGACCCATTTTTTCGAAGTATCGATGTCAGATACCTTGTGTCAACAGAACATACCGCAGAGATTGATCTGTCTTTAAGAAATTCAATAAAATTACTGTCATTCCTCCAGCTACTTTCAGTGGTAGGATGATTTTTTATAATAATTCCCGAGCAACCATGTATATCAGATTCATAATCATGAATATTTATTCCAGTATTTCCAATATGAGGGTTAGTAAATGTAACAATCTGTTTATTATATGAAGGGTCAGTTATAATCTCTTGGTATCCTGTCATAGAGGTATTAAATACTATTTCACCAACAGTAACTGAATCAGAGCCAATGGATTCTGCAGGTATTATTGTACCGTCTTCTAGCAATATAACAGCTGATTTCAAAGGCCTTTCCTTGTTTTAAGTAAAAAAAAAGATGCCTCGTTTGGAGTCATCTTATATATTGATTAGTAGGTTTCACTAAAACTAGATAATACGATAAAACTACATGTCATGTCTAATAGATAATACGATTTTATAGATTTCTTTTTTTGAATCGCTAGAAAATAGCTTAATTATCTCAACAATATCCTTATTAGTTAATTTTTTTGAAATTAAATGCTCAATAGCAGACGAATAATCCTTTTTTAAGCTTCCTAAATCCTCTTTAGCAGAAATAATTACTACAAATTCTCCCTTTGGAGGATTGGTCTCGAAATAATCAATAAGATTAATAACGCTATCATGAATAATAGTCTCATATATTTTTGTAAGCTCCCTAAATACACCTATTTTTGTATCCTGACCATATATTTTACAAACATCTTTAAGTAATGATATCAATCTGTGTTTACTTTCAAATAAACAAATAGGGGTATCTAGTAAGGATGTTTCATTTAATTTTTTTCTTCTATCTGTATCTTTTTTCGGCAAAAATCCAAGAAACATGAAAGAATTAGTTGGAATTTTAGTTGATGACAGAGCACAGCTCAACGATGAGGCACCAGGAATAGGTATTACTCGGACATCTGAATTAAGTTTAGCAAGTAAATAGTACCCAGGGTCTGATATTGCTGGAGTACCAGCATCTGTAACTAAAGCGATATTATTAGAACTTTCTAGATAGCTAGATATTACATTCGCTTTTCTTTTTTCATTATCCTTATTATATGACATTACTTTTTTTTTGATTTCGTAATGATCGAGTAATTTTTTTGTTCTCTCGACACTTTCAGCAAAAATAATATCTACATCCTTAAGAACATTAATAGCTCTTATAGTGATATCTTCCAAATTTCCGATTGGTGTTGAGACAATATATAGATTTCCATTCATAAACTAACTTTAACATATGATGAATATTTAAGAGATAATAAAGGAAATGATAAAAAGAAGAATTGATAATCTTCTAGAAAAGCTCTTTTTCTGTTTCAGTCAAGCTTTCTTGAAATGATTCTCTGTCAAATATTTTCTCTGCATAAGCGTTTACAATTTTATTGTTTTCAGCTAAATCAAAATCTAAAGATTTCAATCTCCATAATAATGGCGCTAAGCTAGCGTCAACTAAACCGAAATCTTCGCTCATGAAAAAATTATCTTTAATCATTGGTGATATTTCAAGAAAATAATTTTTAATATCCTCAATAAATTTTTCATCTAACACCTCGTCTTTATACGCTTCAAAATATTTTGGATACCAATGATGCTCTATTTCATTAAGAGCTAATCTAAATTTTGCTCTAGATATTGGATCTACAGGAAGTAATGGAGGATGAGGAAATCTTTCATCTAAATATTCAATAATCACTCTTGAGTTCTGCAATACAAGCTCTCTATCTACAAGTGAAGGATATTGGTCATATGGGCTAATAATTTTTATTTCATCAGGTATATTTTCTGTATCTACTTCATGTATTTCAGCAGAGATTTCTTTTTCTTTGATCACGATACGTGTTCTATGACTATCTAGACAATTTGGAAGTGAGAAAAGTAGTATTGCTGATCTGCGATTAGCTAATAATGTCATTATTTAATATCTCTCCAATACTCAATCTTTAGAAGATAAGTAATATAAGCAAAAAATGCAAGAAACAAAATTACCCAAAAACCAATTGAATATCTATGAAGTTGAGCCGGTTCAGATACATAAGTTAAAAAATTCACTAAATCTGTAATTTCTTGCTCATATTCTTGTTGAGTGAGCCTTCCTTCGATTTTTACCGTTAACTGATTATTATTATCAAGTACTTTTAACCCCTCTTTGTACCAAAGTACATGAGGCATATTTACATTTGGATAAAGTAAATTATTCACACCCATGGGTCTTGTATCATCTTCATAAAATGATGTTAAAAATGTATATATCCACTCAGGTCCACGTGAGCGGGCTGTCAGAGTTAGATCTGGAGGAACAACGCCAAACACCTCTTTTATAGAATCATGGTTTATTGCATTTACTATTGTAGAACCAAGTTTTGTCTTCTCACCTTTGGAAGTAGTTAAGATAAGATTTGATTTTATCATATCCTCATCTATACCTAAATCATCAACAAATTTACTGTATCTGTGATACTGGAGTGTATGGCAACCAGCACAATTATTAAAATATGTCTGCGCGCCCCTTTGAAGAGAAGCTTTATTTCCTAGATCAATAAGCACAGGTTTAAGTTCGCTAGCTGATGCTCCAAAAGTAATTTGAGTTATTAGCATCAAAGATAAAGAAAAGATGTATTTATTAATCATGCATTGTCACTCGTTCTGGGACTGGTTTTGTTTTTTCATTTTTACTAGTGAAATAAAGCAACACAAAGAATCCAAAATAAATCAATGTAAATAAACGACCTAGTATAGTTAATATTGGAGTAGGTGCTTTCATGCCAATATACCCTAAACCAATGAAACTAATAACAAAAGAAATAAGTAATATTTTATAAACTAATGATCTGTATCTAATTGATTTGACCTTACATCTATCTAGCCATGGCATCAAGAAAAGCACAAATATTGCTAGACCCATAGCAATAACTCCGCCAAGCTTATCTGGGATTGCACGAAGAATTGCATAAAAAGGTGTGAAATACCAAACTGGTACAATATGCTCTGGAGTTTTAAGAGGATCTGCGGGAACGAAATTATCCTTCTCTAAGAAAAAACCTCCAAACTCAGGCAAAAAGAATACTACAAACATGAATATAGTTAAAAACACTGCAAGACCAAATATATCTTTCACGGTGTAATAAGGGTGGAACGGAATTCCATCAATTGGGACACCATTTTTATCTTTATTTTCTTTTATTTCTACGCCATCAGGATTATTAGAACCTACAGTATGGAGAGCTGCAATGTGTAGATAGATAACTGCAAATAATAAAAGTGGAAGTGCAATTACATGAAAAGCAAAGAACCTATTTAAAGTAGCATCAGATATTACATAATCACCACGAATCCATAAAGCTAAAGATTCTCCGATGAAGGGTATAGCGCCAAATAGTGAGATGATTACTTGGGCTCCCCAATAAGACATTTGGCCCCATGGCAGTAAATAACCCATAAATGCCTCTGCCATAAGAAGGACAAATATGAACATTCCGAATAACCATAAAAGCTCTCTAGGTTTTTTATAAGAACCATACATTAATGCGCGAAGCATATGTAAATATACAACTATAAAGAAAAATGAAGCCCCGGTTGAATGCATATATCTAATTAGCCAACCCCATTCAACATCTCTCATAATATATTCAACAGATGCAAATGCTGCTGCTGCATCTGGCTTATAATTTATAGTTAAAAATATCCCGGTAATAATTTGCATGATAAATACAAATAATGCGAGACTTCCGAAAAAATAAAAAAAATTGAAGTTTTTAGGTGCGTAGTACTCTGAAAGATGATTTTTTACAAATTTTGTTACAGGTAGTCGTTCATCAATCCATGCAATAAATTTACTCATTATCCTTTATCTTCTCCAACTACAAGTTTAGTATCGCTGGCAAAGTAATATGGGGGAACTTCTAGATTGTATGGTGCCGGAACACCTTTATAAACTCTCCCTGATAAATCAAATTTTGACCCATGACAGGGACAGAAAAATCCTCCCTTCCATTCTAAACCTAAGTTTTTATTTTTACCTGGCTTATATAACGGAGAGCACCCTAGATGTGTGCACACTCCAAGCAGAACGAGAAACTCTGGCTTAACGGATCTAAATTTATTTTGAGCATATTCAGGTTGATATTCTTCATCTGATTTTGGATCGGCTAAATAATCAACATCATTTTTTATTTTGTTCAACATCTCTTGTGTTCTATGAACTATCCAAACAGGCTTACCTCTCCATTCAACTATTTTAAATGCACCAGGTTGTATACCAGAGATATCAATTTCGATAGGAGCGCCAGCCATCTTAGTCTTCTCGCTTGGCGACATTGATGATAAAAAAGGTATTGCTGCGAATACTGCACCTACACCACCCATTACTTTAGTGACATTTGTAAGAAAATTTCTTCTATTAGATGAATTATTGTTATCGCTCATTTCCGTCTCACTTTAATTCTGTCGATAATATATCATATAATGATTCTCTAATATATACTTTTAATGTTACTAATTAATATTATGTTTAAAGAACTTCTAAAATATATGGTTATAGGCGTTGTAGCTGGTGTTGTCGCTTATCTAGTTACTTCTAAAGAGTCTGTATCAATAAATGTAAATCAAGTAAACGATTCAACAAATCTGATACAAAAAAACTCTTTTAATTATATATATAACTCCGTGAAAGATTCAGTAGTGACAATCAAGACAGATATAGGAAGGGGCTCTGGTGTAATTGTCTCAGCTAATGGACATGTAGTAACTAACGAACACGTTATTAAAGGAGCAAAAATAGTTTCTATTATTACGTCTAAAAATAAATCTTATAATGCGGATATTGTTGGTATTGATTCCATTACAGACATAGCTCTTCTAAAAAGTAAGTATCAAGGAAAAGCGATCACTTTTTCTGATTCCTCTAAAGTTAAGATAGGTGATATTGTACTAGCAATTGGCAATCCTTTTGGTGTTGGTCAGACGCTTACACAAGGAATTATATCTAGAACCAATAGCGGGCATATCACAGAGAACCCTCTTGATGAATTCCTTCAATCAGATGCTGCAATAAACCCCGGGAATTCTGGTGGTGCTATGGTTAATGTAAATGGTCATTTAATTGGTATAAATACAATGAACCTGTCTATAGGTGGAGGAAGTGACGGGATTGGACTAGCTGTACCCTCCAATCTTGTTAGAGACATAACACAACAACTAATAAAGTATGGAAGAGCTGTAAGAGGTTACATTGGTATGTCTGCACATAACACAACCAAAGGTGTTGTAATTATAAATGTACTTAAAAATGGTCCGGCAGATAAATCAGGATTAAAACCTAATGATACAATTATTAGTATTAACAACACAAAAATAGAAAATATTAAACAAGTTGTAAAGATTGTAGCATCACTTAAAGTTAATGAAGAAATGGTTCTTACGTTTAAAAGAAAAAAGGAAATATTAAATTCAACAATTAAAGTAGATGCAATGCCACAATTTCATAAGATAATAAAAAGATAATTATTTTCTATATTTTGCAGAATCAGAATGAGCATACAATCCCTCTACATCTGCAATTGAAGATGCAATATCTGATAGTTCTTTAGCATGGAGTTTAGATATTTTCATCAAACTAGTTCGTTTCAAGAAATCATAAACACCAAGGGGAGATGCAAATTTTGCTGAACCACTTGTTGGAAGTACATGATTTGGTCCTGCACAATAATCTCCAAATACTTCGGGACTATTTTCACCAATGAAAATTGCTCCGGCATTTAAGATTTTTTTTGATAGTTTTTCAGGTTGATATCCTATTATCTCTAAATGTTCAGGTGCAATTTTATTAGCTATATCAATGATTTCTGATTGATTTTTTGCTTTTAGAAAAAGGCCTCTGGTCGTAAGAGATTTCTTTATAATTTTTTTTCTTTTTTGATTATTGATCATTTTATCTATTTTATTATTTACAGATATTATAAGTTTTTCACTTGTAGTTAAAAGTATAGATTGCGCAAGTTCATCGTGTTCTGCTTGTGCAAACATATCTATTGCAATACATTCTGGATTAGTGTCTTTATCAGCTATAATAAGTATTTCTGACGGTCCAGCAAAGCTGTCAATACCAACGGTTCCAAAAACTTTTTTCTTAGCGGTTGCAACATAGATATTCCCTGGGCCAACTATTTTATCAACTTGTTTTATTGTTTCTGTACCATAAGCAAGTGCGCCTATAGCGTGTGCACCTCCAAATTTATATATTTCATTTACGTTACACAAATCTGCCGCTACTAAAACTAATGGGTTTAATTTTTTGTCAGTTGGCGGACAAACCATAACAACATTATCAACACCAGCAACTTTAGCTGGAATAGCATTCATTAATACTGTTGAAGGATAACTAGCCTTACCTCCTGGAACATATATACCAACATTTTTAAGAGGTGTCACTCTCTCGCCAATCTTTGAACCCTTAACGTTTATAGACCAGCTTTTTAAAATCTGTTTTTTTGAAAATTTTTTTATATTACTGATAGCTTTTTTTAAATCATTTAGGGTATTTTTGGTTACTTGAGAGTAAGCTGATGTAATTTCACTTTTTGATACTAAAGAGTCGGATATTCTCTTATACACTGTGTTATCAAACCTCTTTATGAAGTTTAATAGAGCTTTATTTTTATTTTTTTTTATACCATTTAAAATACGATCAACTGTAAGTTCTGTCTGTCTAGAATTCTTCTGTTGAAGGTTAAGATGATTAGCTAGCATAATAGAAAAATTACGCTGAGATGTTTTTAATGTTTTAATCTTCATATACTTTTTAAGGTTTCATCGAGTCCTAGAATAATTTCTTCTGTTTCATTCCAACCAATACAAGAATCTGTAATACTTTGGCCGTAGTTAAGCTTATCTCTACTATTAATTTTTTGATTCCCTTCAACAAGATTACTTTCGAGCATTATTCCAATAATATTTCTTTCTCCGTTTGATATCTGTTTCTTTACATCATTAACCACGTCTGATTGCTTCTTATAATCCTTGTTGCTATTAGCATGGCTTGCATCAATCATTATATTTGTACGCATATTATTCGTTTCTAATATTTTAGTGGAAGATTTAACATCCTCAGAAAAGTAATTAGGTTTTTTGTTTCCACCTCTTAGAATAATGTGGCAATCATCATTACCTGCAGTATTAAATATAGCTGATTTTCCTTCTTTCGTGACTGATAAAAAACTATGTGAATGTCTTGCTGCATTCATTGCATCAATAGCAATCTGAATACTTCCGTCAGTGCCATTCTTAAAACCAACAGGACAGGATAAGCCAGATGCTAATTCTCTATGACTTTGACTTTCAGTTGTTCTTGCTCCTATCGCACCCCAGCTTATTAAATCTGATAAATATTGAGGGCTTACTAGGTCAAGAAATTCATGTCCGCATGGTACATTCATTTCAGATAAATCAATTAATAACTGACGAGCTAATTTAATACCATTATTGATATTAAATGATCCGTCTAAGTCTGGATCGTTTATTAAACCCTTCCATCCGATAACAGTTCTAGGTTTTTCAAAATATACCCTCATTATTAATAGAATATTGTCAGATAGAGATTCTTTTAATTTTTTTAGCTTAACTGCATATTCTTTTGCTGCATCGACATCGTGTATCGAACAAGGTCCAACGACAACAATAAACTTGTTAGTTTTTTTTTCTAAAATATTTTTAATTTCATTCCTTGTATCAATAATAGTATTAATTCCTCTCTCCGATGGCGAAAGCAAAGTTATTATCTCTTTTGGACTAATCAATTCCTGAGTATTAATTATTCGTAAGTCGTCTATTTTATTTATCATGATTTTTTAAATTTACCTACTAGGCTGTCTATTTCTTTTCTTTTGAGTTTATATGACACTTTGTTTGCTATTAATAGTGAAGAAATATCTGCAATTTTATCATACTCTCTCAGCCCATTTTCTTTCAAAGTTTTACCAGATTCCACTATATCCACAATAAAATCAGAGAGGTTAAGTACAGGAGCTAACTCAATTGATCCGTAAAGTTTGAGAATAGAACATTGAATACCTATCTGTTCAAAATATTTTTTTGCAGCATTAGGATATTTAGTCGCAACTTTCATATTATTGAAATATTCGGTATTTGGTTTGCCTGCTACTACTAATTTGCACTTAGAAATATTTAAATCATGGAGTCTGAAATGATTGCTGATATCATCTTCAAGTAATGTATCAATACCAACTATGCCAATATCAACTTTTCCTGAATCAATATATACAGGAACATCAGTAGCTTTAATAATCACGATCTCTAGATTTTTATTGCTAGTAGGGATTATTAACTTTCTTGAATTGAGAGGATTAAATTTACATAAAATATTGCACTCAGCAAGAATATCAATTGCTTGTTCTAGAATTCTCCCTTTGGATATAGCTAATCTAATCATTTGCTAGCATTTTACATGG
>CERI01109902.1_pt1 | contig 11236 bp, 2 predicted proteins | sample 350261 | NCBI WGS metagenome assembly CERI01 (sample SAMEA2620979, study PRJEB7988) | marine metagenome | isolation source: saline water (ENVO:00002010), including
GTTATTAGATTCTTCAACTATTTCAGTAACTTCAAACCCACCTTGATCTCCACTTGAATTACCATCTGCACTACCAACACCAGTAAAATCAATGTACATATCTGATTTAACGTAATTGGTTTTAGTTTCTCTGAGATAATAATTAGTACGTTTAGCTCTTGAACCTCTGGTTAAGTTTCCAAAGTTAGCTGCATCTCCCAAATTATTCCAATCTCCATCTGGGTTAGAACTAGCATCTGATACAGCAGAAGTAACATATGAAACTGTATATTGGAATCTGCATGCTACCTTACGAATTAATGATTTTTGTAAGCTTGACCAACCATCAACACCTGCTGCAATATAGAAATAATCAATATCTCCCTTATTTCTCTTTAATTCTTTACCAGCAGTTTGTAATTTGAATAAATCATATGCAGCACCTCCAGATATAAACATATCTGGGCTTAGAGCAGTTGCTTTAGCTTTAGTTGTAGCTAATGATAATTTCTTAGAAGTATATTGATCTGGAATAACATAAGCATTATGATAAGCTAAAGATAATGTAGCTTTATTATCATTAGCGGCATCCCATGCGGTGGGGAATGCCATTGATTTATTAAGTTTATCAGCACTGTAATCTTTCATTTCTTCGAAAGTACTGGAAAGAACAATATTATTATCATCTACAACTTCAGCAACAAAATAAATATTACTACTTTTCAAACTATCAATATCAGTTCCATCAGCATGATTATACATTATTGCATCACCTCTAACAAAAGAATGTTTTGTTGAAAATGTAACTTTTGCTGGGTCTGCACCATTGACTGCTGTTGTTGCTGACATAAATGCTTTATATGCTGTAAATTTAACACCTGCTACATTACCATTGGTAATTGTTTTTGGAGTACCTGCCTTAGCTTTAACTGCATCTTCTGCTAACATAATTTTCTTTGGATCACTTGTGCGAATGACATAATAACTAGTTTTATCAGTCAACCCTACAATACCCTTTTTAGGAGTAGATTCTTCTTCATACATAACACGAGTACCAGTTAACCAATTGTGATTTGCTTCAAAAATAATTTCATTATTAGCAATAGTACTTTGACCAATGTATAAACGAGCTCCATTACCACCTTCATGTTCAGTTAATGCAATGACTGCACCTCCAGATGTAGCTGCTAATTTTATTCTATTTGGTTTATTTGCTACATTAAATATGTAATATTCTGTACCATCTGTTAAACCTGTTAAATCTGTAATATCACTACTATTTTTTACAAAAGTTACTACGTCACCATCAGTCAAACCATGTGAACTTTTCAATACAATTTCATTTCCACTTTCAATATAATCAATATTTAAATATTTTGGAGTTATTGACATGGTAGTATTGACATGATATTGAACTTCGTCACCATTTTTAAACATATGATCAGCAGCAAATGTTACTTTACCAGATTCATACATTCTACCACAAATTGTAGCTACAACTTCAAGAGTAGTAATAGGTGTTGGAGTAGTATGAACAGCTTCTTCATAAGTATTTGCTAATTTGAATTTTTCTAAACCAGTATTGATCACATAATATACTTTAGAATATTCTAAACCAATATCTGTATCACCATTCTTATCATACATAATTGCAGTACCACTAGCATATCCATGTGGTGTTTCTGTAATAATTTCATTATCAGTATTTGTATTAAGAAGATTTACTGGTGTTAATGTTATTTCAGAGTTAGTATATCTTTCTTGTGATTTAACAGCAGTTGTTTCAAAACGATTTCCTGCTCCACCTCCTGATATTGCAAATACAGCTGGTTCAATTAATTTAGCACTTAACTGCATTGTCTTAGGATCATTTGTTGGTAAAACATAATAGGTTTGTGTTGGTGTTGTATCATTTACAGGTTCTAATTCTGAAATTTGTGCGCCAGTACCACGACTGTATGTCACCATCTGTCCATCTTTAAATCCATGAGGAGCATCGAATATAATTGTATTATTATTAACTGCTGCACTAGTCATAATGTATTTAGGAGTATCTGTTTTGACATAAATATCTGTTGTAATTTCTGTTTGGAATATATTACCTGTTGCATTAGCTTTATCTGCAATTGTCATTGTCACTGGTACAGGTAAAGTTGCATAATGCTTATTAACTGCTAATTTCATTTTCCATGGATTAATAATAGGAGTTAATGTCGGTGATTTTCCTGCAACAAGTCCTGAAACAGCTCTGGAAATTCCAATAGCAGATCCTCCAATTGAAATGGACTTAAGTTTAATAGCCTTTGAATTTGGTATTTCCTTGACTAAATAATCATTACCATGGACTAATCCTTCAATACATACATGAATCTTATGACCAGTAACAAAAGGATTAAATTCAATGTATATATCATCAGGTTGATTAGTTGTATCATTCCAAGTTTTTGTTAAAATCATTTTATTATCTGCTGGAACACTATGTACAAAAGCAAATCCTTCTGGTAATACAGTATCGGCATCTAAACTTGTTGCTGTTTCAAGAATATGACTTAATCCGTTTGCATTATATTTAACAACAACCTTTTGATTTAACTTATCACTACCAGCTTGTTTAAAAGTATTATTATTTAAACCATGTGTTGTATTTAATACCAATGCAGTATTTGTTCCTAAACCAGCTTCAATTGAACTAATATCATATTGATAATCTTTGTAAGTTAAACGTTCATTAACAATATATCCGTGATCTGAGCTGAAATTAATTATATCTAGATCTGCATTTGTACCTGAAATATCTGTTGCTTCGCCATCAACATGAACAACATAATACCATCTAGGATTTGCAGCAGTACCTTGAATATTTAATTTATCTGTGGCTGTAAATGATCCAGTATCTACCTTAACTTCTATTGAAGTACTTGTTGAATCTTTATGAACTTTACCCGTAGCTCCTGATGTACTTTGTTTTACGATCCATCCTGCTTTAACTTCTGTTGCTGGAATAGTTAACGTTACAATACCATTAATTACAGCAGATACTGCACTGGGTGTAACTTCATTTAAGTCCATCTTACAATCAACTCCACCTACAATATCTGAACTTTCCAAATATGTAACTTTTGTTCCTGCTCTAAATCCATGATGATCAGTAAAAATAATTTCATTATTAGCAACAGATGATCCATTATTCATGACTTCCTTTTTGTAACATATTTGTTCAGCAGTGTTTGTTGGTGTTAATGACATAGTACTAACTGTCCAAGATCTAGCACTTGCTCCTAAATCACTTCCTTTAGTATCAATCTTACCAATAAAACCATCTTTGAAATCACGGTTATCTTGATTTAGAACTGTATTGAAATCACCTGTTTCATAAAAAGGTGATACACGTGTATCTAATAAGACACCATTTTTTTCAATTTCTGAATTTGTAGGATCATCATTTGCAAAAACTGCCAACTGATTAACTGTGAATGATGTATTATCATCAATAACATCATATGATCCATCTTGAATAGTATTAGTAGTTTTAATATTTGTCTTGAAAGTCAATGTATAATTTTTATCTTCTTCTGGCCCTCCTCCTATTTCAAGTTGATAAGAACCTAATGTTGCAATATCAAGAGCACCTATGCCATTATCAACAAGAAGATCTAAAGAATTTTTCAAAGTAAAGTTAACATTATAATTTAATCCCCACTTATCATTAGCATTCATAAATAAAATTGTATCAGTATCTCTTGGATATCTTGAAATCAAATTAAAAGCTTCACTTTTCTTTTCATTATCTATTGGGTAATATCCATTGAAACCAACAGACCAACCACCATCCCATTCATCTCCTAATCTTGGAGCACGAATACTATGACGACCGTATTCGAAAGTATCGTTATTGGGTGTTGAATTTGGAATTAGAATTAAATTACCACTTGAATCTTTTAATTTAAAACCAGCGTTACTAACTTCTGCTATTTCATATTTAGTATTATTTGTTAAATTTGGTAATATATTAGCATCACTAGATCTATATAGAACACCCATGCCGTTAGATAACCCAGATGTAATACACCTTATTTCATTAGTAACAACACCACTTGGATTAATAATAACAACATCTGCTCTATCTTTCAAACGTGGACCAAATTCAAATGTATCATTATCAATTTCTGGGCCAAATTCAAATGTATCTCCATCTACCCATTCTAATCCTGTAATTTTTGGTATAATATTTAAATCATCTGTAGCAGTAAATGTACCTGTTTCTACAGTAACTACTATTAAAGCTCCTGTTGAATCTGTTTTAATTTTACCTGTAGCTCCTGATGTACTTTGTTTTACGATCCATCCTGCTTTAACTTCTGTTGCTGGAATAGTTAATGTAACATCACCAGCAACAAGACTTTCTACAGTGGGTGTAACTACCTTTTTCAATTCAAATTGATCTGGAGCTGGTATTGTATTAATAATATATTCATAATCAGCTTCTAATCCAGCCAAAGCTGTACCTCCTGTTTTGTATGTTACTTTATCTCCTACCTTTAAACCATGATCACTGCCAAATATAATTTTATTATATTCAACTACACCTGTGGTTGAATTTACACTTGCAACATCTAACCCAGCAGTACCTGTATTTGGAGTGAAAACAGTACTTACTACATTTACTACAGAATCATCACTTATATTTTTGAGTTTAAACTTTTTGGCATCAACTTTGTGTATTTTATATTCTTTTAAATCAGTTAGACCTCCTAATACACGACTAGCAATTGATCTATAAAATACTAATTTGTCTGTAGATAATCCATGATCTTCAGTAAAAATAAACTCATTGTTAACAATACCAGCTGATCCTGCAATAGGAACTAATGTTTTTACTGATTCATGATCACATTGATAATCCAAAGGATCTGGGCTGTAGTTACATACTTTAGACACAGATCTTAAATCTTTATTAATATATTGATCATCAGCAACTAAATATTTTGAAAATCTGTTATCTGCGGAACCGTCTTGAAGTTGACATATTCTGACAAAGAAATTACCATATTTATTAATTGCATCAATTGCAATTTCAGTATCATCTCCTACATTTTTTAAAGATATCTTTCCACCATCATTAGTATGAACTTGATACATTTTTTGAAATTCTAAATTAGCACTCTTCTTTGCAATTGCGTCTGCAAGAGAAACGGTTGGATCTCTAACATACATAATAAAATCATCTGTTGCAAATTGTGAATCTTCTGTAAATTTAATTTTTCCGTCATCAGCAGCATCACTTGCAATTGATTGAAATTTATCAGTTTCTGCTAAAAAGTTGTCTTCAGAAATAGCCATTTTTGTAGGATGGCGGTCAAAGAATATTGTTGGCATATCTTTTCCTACATTTCCTCCTGATTGAACATAAAAAGTATCTTGATCAATTTCTGTACCAGCAGTTATAATTATATCACTATCATCACTTATATTTTTAAGTGTAAACTTATTGGCATCAATTTTTACTATTTTATATTCAGTATTATCAATTAGGGTTAGGGTTAGGGCATCTAAATTTTGAGTTCTATTATTTTTCTTATAAATAACACGATCATTTGTTTCTAAAAGATGATTATATCCAAATACTATTTTGTTTCCATCTATACCATCACTACCAGTTGTTGGAATAAGTACGCCTAATTCTTCGCCGTTTTTTAATAAATTAATAGCTGCACTTGCATCTTCATGAAATTCTTTAACTAATTTAATTTCTGTTGTGCTTACGATTCTAGTATAATAATATGTATCGTCAAATGAAACATCGTCCCAAGTTGCTGTCACTGGAGTAGCTCCATTTTTTATGTATACTTTATCATTATTCTTAAAACTATGAAATTGAGCAAATTTTATTACAGTTGCTGATGTATTTGTATTTGTTTCTTTAATCTGTATACCATCATCTTTGACATCAACTGCATAGTATGGTTTAGAATCTTTTTTATTTGGTAAACTTCTTTGTAATTCTTCTGTAGTACCATTTTTCAAAGGAAGACCACCATACTTATCATAAGTAATAGCAGCACCTGAATCAAAATGATGTTCTCTGGGAAAACTAACTGTTTTATCTTGAGCAGCAGCATTAGTAATATGTCTATACTGACTAACCCAAAACATATTAGGTGTTGCTTCAGGCTCATTTGGATCTGAACTTGTTGTGGCAAGTTGACCAGAATCTGTTGTTATTTTCATTTTGTATACACAATCTTTATCTAAATAAACTTCTAATTGGACATCACTTACTTTTTTACCATAATATATAGCATCTTGATCAATTACTTTTCTAGTTGTATCACCATCGACAGTATAAGTTAATGGTGGTGTTCCATTTAAACCAGGTGAATATGATAATAAAACTTTATCTGGTACATTTAAAGCTGTTGTTGAAATCATCTCAACATTATCATTAGCTCCTTTTTCAACAGAAAAACCTTCATTCTTTGGAGGAATTAAGGTAGCTTTTAAAATATATCCACTTTTTAGTTTATTACGTACAAATTCATTATCAGCTAAATTACCTGTTTCAAATTGTAATGCATGTCCTTTTTCTGGGTCAGACATCTCATGTTTTTGATATCTAACAGTAGTAGAACTATGCATAATTTTTATTTCAGCAACTTCTGTATTTTGAAATTCTTGTGCTCCATCGTCTTGAATTATTATATCTTCCGTTTTATTTGCTTCTTCTTCTGTTCCTATAGCATCTTTAATGGTCAATGTTTTGAAAAAATTGTTGACCGACATCTACCGTCTTGTATATTATGCTTAGATAAATAATTTACTCATAAGTTAAATTAAAGTAAAACAATACCATATTTATTTAATTTACTAAAAAGTGATTGCGATTTTAGAATGTTGTGTTTACTAGATATTTCTGAATCTATTTTTACAGCTTCAGATGTTAGTGGAAATGAAAAGAAATCTTGATAATGTGTCTCTATCAACAATTTTCTTGTTTTATTTTTATATACTCTAGAGACTTGCTCAATTAATTCAGACATTGTAGAGACTTGAATATCATTTATATTTTGTATTGTATCACCTGCTTTTAACGAATCAATAGTAGACATTGGAGTATTTGGTAATATTTCTAATATTACAATAACAGGCTGTTCTCTATTTCTAGCTAAAACATATTTATCTAATCTAGCTTTTTGAAGACCACCCCACGGCATTTGATTTATACGTTCAATATGTGTTACTGTAAGTTCCGTAAAAACTGCTCCTAGGCAAGTTATATATTCTATTTCTTCTAATGCTGGATATTTTGTTCTAATACCAAAAAATGGTCTCATTTTTCCTAGAGAAACAGTCACGTTCTTCTTTTTATTTTCATCTGGTCTCCAGATTTCAAGTGATAATTTATCACCCCAAGTATATCTAGTTATTAAATCACTTAAATATTGAGTTACACCTTCTACAGTTATTGAACCACTATTACTTACTTTTAATCCTTGAAATTTAGTAATAATATCTTTTTTTTGTAATGCATTATTCTTATTTTTTATTAATGAACAAAATGGTGATTTTTCAAAAATATAACGTACCATAGCACCCTCTTCTTTTGAATTATAAAAACTTTGTATAGCTTTACTAGAATTTCCATAATAAGAAAAACCTAAATCTGGTGTGTGAATTAATTTATATTTACCAGATGACATTAAAGTTTCCATTGATTTATATGTTTTCATAGGTATTGCTCTACTTATAGGAGAACCTTTACCAGATGCTGAAAAAATAACAGAATCTAATACACCAATTATTTCACCTTTCATATTTAATAAAGGTCCTCCTGAACAACCTGGATTAATTTGTGCATCTATTTGAAACCTGCCATTTAAAATACCACCAATTATACCCTGAGTTATAGTAGGCTGTTCTTGACTTAAAGGATATCCAACTGCAAATACTTTATCCATCACTTTTACTTTATCAGAATTTCCAACTTTCAAAATATTATACTGTGTAGAATTATTTTTCTTTTTTTCTTCTCCTTTTTTCTTCTTTTTCTCTCCTTTTTTCTCATCTTTTTTTGCTTTTTTCCCTTTAGCTCCACCAATTAATTGATTAGTATCTTCTTTTGATAATTGAATTAAAGCTATATCATAATCCGGACAACATGAAATAATTTTAGCTGGGTATGTAAGATCGCTATTTGTTCCAATAGAAACTCGTAGTGTTTCAGCATTTTCAACAACATGAGAGCAAGTTAATATTAAACCTTTATCATTAATAAAAGAACCAGTACCAGTCTCACTGCTATATAAAGGTTGTTGATATGGTTGTACCCAGTTATACTGAATTGTAGTAGATACTATGCGAACTACAGAATTTTGAATCATTCTTTTAAAAAGTACAAAGATATAAATTGTTTTCTATTGCTTTTCGTAATAGACATATTACATGGATAGACATATTTCATTAAAAAAAAAAAAAAGAGGTTATAGTAGTTCTGCCAGTGTCTCACGTGGACAACATGTAATACCTACAGATTTTTCAGGAACATTGTTCCCTACATGGGTTTCTCAAAATTTTAGAAAATATCAACTGCCTAAAATTGATGTAGAGCCGGGAGTAGACCCATGCGATGATAAAGGAAAAACAAAAACAGATAATATCCAATCTTTTTTTAGACAACAAATGTTTATTGCTGCATATATGGGTTATAAAAGCCCTTTTAGATCTATTTTATTATATCATGGTCTTGGTAGTGGTAAAACTTGTTCAGCCATTAATATTTATAATGAATTATTTAATGCTACTGAAAAATGGAATGTATATATTCTTTTACCAGCATCGTTAAGAGCTGATCCGTGGGAAAAAGATTTGCAAAATTGTATTCTTAAAGATAGAAAAGCTAAACGGTTAGCAAATATAAATTTTATCAGTTTCAATGCATCTAATGCTAGTGAACAATTTATGAATACAATGCGTGAAACTCGAAATCCAGATAAACACAGCTTATTTATTATTGATGAAGTTGATCAATTTATCGGAACAGTCTTAAGTAATATCAGAAATGATACTGGTAGAGCCAGAAGAATATATGATAGCATACAATTAGAAATGCAAAAAGATATAAATACTCGTATTATTACTATGTCTGCTACCCCCATCACGCAAGAACCATTTGAATTAGGTCTGTTATTTAATCTTTTATCTCCGCAACTATTCCCTACTAAAATGAGTGAATTCAACGAAATGTTTGTAAAAGATGATACGTTATCTGCAGACTCTCGTAATTTATTTATGCGTCGAATTTTAAGTAAAGTTTCTTACTTTCGTGGTCAAACAGTTGATAAATTCGCAACACAAAAAACATTTTATGTTCATTGTACCCTAGATGGATATGGTTTAAAAGTTTATAAATCATTTGAAAATAAAGAAGAGGAACGTGAACAACGTTTGAAAACAAAAGGTCGTACTGGCCGTACTAGTATGTTTCAATTGCATACTGGTGATTCAAAAAATACGGAAGGTGATACATTTCGTATATATACACGTCAAGCAGCTAATTTTATTATTCCTAATATCAATGAAGATATCAATGGCATTAATCGTCCTAGAAGAGATATATTTGGTATAACTGATCCTGTTGAAAAAAGTAAAGCAAATAAAAAATATGAAAATATTCGACAAAATATTTTATCAGAAATGATTAAATATTGGAAAAAATTAAACTCGGAAGATGAAAAAACTGGACATACTCTGAAAAAAAGTCTCGATAAATTCAAAAAATCAAATGAAAAAGATTTTGCCGAAAAAACAGAATCATATAACTTTGATGAAATATTTTCATTTTTAGAAACAGATGCAAAACAATGTAAATTATTACGCAGTTTACTCACATCTTCACAAAAAATGACTAGAATAATGTTTTTAATCAGCGTGTCACCAGGCAATGTCTTAATCTATTCTTCTTTTGTTGAAATGGAAGGTATTGAAATACTTTCAATATATCTTGACATCTTTGGATTTTCTAAATTTACACTCAAAGGGAAAAAAACTACTACAGATGATTTTAATAGATTTGCAGACTTCAACTCGTCTTCAAAAGTTAATGAAGAAACTAGAGCTATATTTAATCACCCAAAAAATAGTCGGGGAAAAGATATTCGTGTTATTATAATTAGCCGTAAATCTACTGCAGGTATTTCTTTGAAAAATGTCCGACAAGTACATATCTTAGAACCTTTTTGGCAAGAACGTCTTATTGAACAAGCTATTGGTCGTGCTATTCGTGACTGTTCTCATAAAGATTTACCAATAGAAGAACGTCATGTTGAAATTTTTAGACATATTATTAAACAACCAAGTGGCAAAAAAACAGCAGATGAACTTTTACACCAACTATCTATGAAAAAAGAAGCAATTATTTCTGAATTCAAAAAAGCAATGCGTGAATCAGCTGTAGATTGTGCTTTAAATAAAAACCAAAATTGGGAAAAAAATAAACCAGGTCATTGTTTTACGTTTGATATTTCATCTCAATTTTCAAATGTCAGTCCTGCTTTTACACAAAATCTACAAAATGATATATATACTGATCGTGGTATGTATGCTGATAAAACAGAACGTCAAAAAGTATATAAAATTATGGGATCTTTCCAAATTGGCACTTCAAAATATTTAAAAGCACAACCCTTTTGGTATGATCCTAAACATATGTTGGCATTTGATTATGAATTGCATTTTATTGTTGGTAAAGTTACGAAAACTGAAGATGGATTACCAAAACGTTTAGAAGACGGTACATTTATTATATCTGAACGCGTCAATGTACCAATGATTACAAATGATTAAAAAAGTAATTTATGAGGAAGTGATATCACTACATTTATACCATTGTATTTGTTAAATTAATTATTCATTATTTATTATTTATATGTGTTTTAACTTCTTTCTTGACGAATACGTCTGGCGAGTTGTATATCTTTAGGCATTATAGTTACCCGTTTAGCATGAATAGCGCATAAATTAGTATCTTCAAATAATCCAACTAAATACGCTTCAGCTGCTTCTTGTAATGCCAAAATAGCTGTTGATTGGAATCTTAAATCAACTTTAAAGTCTTGAGCTATTTCACGTACCAATCTTTGAAAAGGTAATTTACGAATAAGTAATTCTGTAGATTTTTGATATTTACGAATTTCACGTATAGCCACTGTACCAGGACGATAACGATGCGGTCTTTTGACACCACCGGCAGCCGGTGAAGACT
>CERI01031854.1_pt1 | contig 11233 bp, 7 predicted proteins | sample 350261 | NCBI WGS metagenome assembly CERI01 (sample SAMEA2620979, study PRJEB7988) | marine metagenome | isolation source: saline water (ENVO:00002010), including
GCTGATCTGTTTGGAATATTACCAGCGCCAGTTTCTTCAATCATTTCTTGATTAAATGATTCGTAGTCTACACCTTTTTTTAGTGTAACGATATATTCTCGTTCGCTCATTTAAACTCCTAGTGTAAATCGACCCAAGCACCATTAGCATAGCCTTGGAATTTATTTGTAGTAGTATTGTAGATCATGTCACCATTAGTTGCTGTTAAACTATTACGATCAGTAGTTGAAAAACTTGCTAAGTTAATAGGACTTTGTGTAACTGTAACTCTATCCGAAGCTGATAAATTAATACTAGACGCACTTTCAATAGTTGGCACACCTGTACCTGTACTAACAATACTATCTGCTGTAATACTACCTTGTACTACTAAGTCGTTCTGTACTGTAAGATCACTGCTTGTTGTTACTGCTGGAGTAATTGTAATACCACTTGAATCGTCTGTGTCAATAATACCAGAACTAAATGTAAAGTTACCAACTGACTCACCGCCAGCGGCGTTAGTCCAAATGCCACCTACATATTTTATAACTTGGCTTTCTTGTGGACTATTGATACTTACATCTGATAGTGTAGTAATACTAGTTGTTGATAGGTTTGCTAGATATCCTGCACCGTTTGTAAGTTGATTATTATTTGTTGGAATAGTAGGCTTGTTAGTAATTGTACTACCTGTGTAATCAATACTAACACTTGTTAATGAACTAAACGGAATGTTTGTTAAGTTAGCACCGCTTCCATGAAAGTTAGTTGCATATACATTAGAATAAACATTGTTACTTGCACCTAAGTTATATGTTGCAGTAGTGTATGGTGTTACATTACCAAAACTAACACTGTCACTTACTTCTGACCCGCCTGCTAGTATTTGGCTAAGTGTTATTCCTGTTAGGCTTGCACCACTACCAATAAACGAAGTAGCATTTACATCGCCTGCTACTGTAAGTTTGTGTGATGGATTACTATCAAATATACCAACACGCTTTGTACCTGTGTCAATTTTTATTGCAGTCTCTGTACCTGTTATTGGTTTTACTTTAATATCTAAATCTTGTTCATCTACTGTGCTTTCAATAATTACGGCATTGTCTACACGTAACTTAACATTATTATTCGTACCAACTGTAATTCCTGCATCACTATTAAATGTTACACTACCGTTTTGTGTATAACTTTGGTTTGCACTAATAGAATCAGTAATTCCGTAACCTGATAGTGTAGTTGGTAATCCAACTATTGAAGTAAAGTTACCGTCAAACAAAGTAGGTCTATTGTTTAAGTTATTATAATCTAAAAAGTAAGGACTATCAAACCCATCAAGTGTATCAGCGTTTAGTCCGCCACCACCTGATGTTGCATCATTTGCAGGAGCCCATTTAAGTCCATCCCACTTTAATACTTGTCCTGGAGTTGGTGGTGTACCTTGTGTATCAACATCTGATAAATCACTAATGTCGTTGACTAAGTCTGGTTTGTTAGTTAAGTTATTGTAACTGCCAGTTGTTGCTACTGCCGCTAAACTAGGTGTACCAACAATTTCACTATAGTTAATAAAACTGTTTACCCATGCTCCACTATTATCTTGGCCTGCTGTTGTATTCCATTTTAATACGTTACTTGATGCTAGTCCTGTTAGGTCAGTAACAATTCCACTACCTCCGGCACCACCGCCACCACCACCTGTTGCGGCAATAGTAATAGTTCCGTTTAAGTCATCGTATGTAATATCAATTCCGCTACCTTCTCTAAGGATAGCATTTACTCTGTCATCAACTCTTTCGTTTGTAAAGTATTGATTAGTACCTTCTGTTAATTCTGTTGTAGTTGCGGCTACAGTAGGTTTATCTGCTAAGTCATTCCAACTGCCACTAAAAGGATTATAGTTAACTCCAGCAAGTGTAAGTCCTGTTGCAGAAATTGTTCCTGCTCCAGTAATACCTGAGCCTGTTAAGTCTAAATTATCACCTATTGGTAATTCTTTAAGTTTGTTACTATCGTCTCTGTCAACTATGAGTGGTATTCTATTTGCCATATTCTTTTCCTTATAATGCCGCTATTCTAGTTTGGAAGTCTGCAAAGTCAGCACTTGCCGCTACTTCTGCTTTTAATGTTGTTAGTGTGATCGTTTCTGCTTGTAATGCACTTGCCGCTAAAGTACCTTGTGCAGATGTTGCCGCATCTGTGATTCCATAACCTGCTAATGTAGTTGGCTTACTTGTAAGTGAAGCAAACGTCTGTGCCGGGATAGTTAAGTTTGTTAATGCTGATCCATTTAATGCTGGAAGTGTACCAACTAGTACTGCCGCTGTAATTGTTCCGTTAACAGCATCAACTAGTAACGTACTGTCGTCTGCAAAAACAGATCCGTTAATATCTCTGTTTTTGTTTGTTACATCTAATTCAGCAAAGTTATCGTTTATCTTTTTAAAAGCTGTTCTTAATGGATCGCCATCGCCTTTGTTTACACTAGACCCAATGTTAATTATTTGTATAGCCATTATACTCTCCCTACCACAACTTCAACGAACCCTGGTTCATCTCCGTCTTTAGTTCCAACTGCTTTACCAATAACAGTTCCTACTAGTGGATCGTTCTGTACCATACCATAACCTGGAATTGCACTAGATACAATTATGTCACCTTTCTCAACAACACCAATTACTTTACAAGGTACTCTACCCTGTAGTGCTAATGCTGTAACATAGTCTCCATGTAAATCACTATTCATTAAATGTGCTGGGTTAGTTGAAACAACGCCAGCAACTTTTCTATCGCCTTTGTACATAGTAGTTGTTATTTCATGCTCGCCGCCAAATACTAAAACAGTGCCTGCTTCATACTCTGCATCAGCTAAGTAATTCTCAGCCAAGTCAGCATATTGTGCCGCTGTAGCAGTTCCGTGGAATGTACCAAATTTTAATGATGCTGTACCTATATCGTATCCACCGTTAGTTGCAGGAGTCATAGCCGCTTGTTTAAATACTACTGCCGCTGTATTATTGTTAGCAACAATAGCAACTTCGCCTGCACTACTAAATCCTGTACCAGCACCTATACCAATACCTGTACTTGATGTACTCTTTTCTCCTGGTGCTTCAATAAATGAACTATACATCCAGTCTGACGCAATACGTGAACTATTTTGTGTAGCATCACTTGGATCACCGTAACTACTGTTCTGTTGGAAGAACGAAGCTGTAACACTTGTACTACCTATTTGTAATGAACCTGGTAATGTTGTAGTAGTGTTACTTGGAACTGTACCAACTGTATTAAACACTGTTGCACCACCCGGTGTTTTCATTGTCATTGTTAAGTTAGTTTGATCTAAGATATCATAGTTATCTAATTTAAATTTCTGTCCATCAATACTTCCATCTGCACCTGTTTTAACAATTCTATCAGCAACACCTGTTGTAGTAAATGAACCACCAGTTTCAACAATGTCTGCAAATGTTACTGCACTTGCATCACCTGTGCCTGTAGCACTTCTAGCAAATACTGTGTTTTGTGCAATATCTGGTAAGTCAGCAAAGTCAACACTACTTGCTTTTAGTGTTACCCAACCATCTGTTACTGTAAAGTCATCTGCATCAAATGCTGACAGTCCTAAATCACTTTGTGCAATACCTGTTGCGTTAGCTCTTGTAGTAGCCGCTTGCATTGCAAGTTTGCTTTGTATAATTCCTGCTGTAGGACTTACATCACCATTTACAATTACTTCTGAACTAATTGCCGCTGTTGCAACATTACTACCGTTACTTGTAAACACAACATCACCTGTAACAGTATGATTATCATAAAGTCCTCCATGGAACATTAAGATATCATTGTTTACTCTGTTACCAATGTCTGCACCAATTGCTTCTGTATCAAATGGTGTTCTAGCATCCACATATGATTTTGTAGTTACATCTTGTGGCTGAGTTGGATCACTGTGGTTATAAATTTTATTACTACCAGCGTTGATATTACCTGTAATACTTGTAGTACCATCTCTAGCAATAGCACCTGGACCAATAGTACCAGTTGCAATAATTACACCGTCTCTATCAAAGTGTAATCTCTTTTCAATAAATTTCTCTGTAGCAAATTCTGTAGGTACTGCCGCCGGATCACCATCTGCCATAGTATCATCATTACTAAATTCTTGAATTCTAACACCTTGTCTAAATCCTAATCCGTCTAAGTTACTAATAGCAATTGAAGCCGCAAATGTAACTGTACCTGTTCCTTGGTCTACACTAAAGAACTTACCAACACGGAAGAATCCATCTTGGTCTGTACTTGCAAAGAACACTCTACCTTTACCACGTTCATTAACTTCTGCATCTTGGTTAGCACTAATAGTTGGCTCACCGTAAATAATACTTGGATAGTTAGTAGTGTTAAATCCACCAGTACCAATTTTATCAAAGTCATGTCCGTTAGCTCTTAGTGTTGAAATACCAACTGTAATTGTACCAGCTTCGTTGTCTTGTAATGATAATGGAATAGTTCTTGTTCCCGCAGGACTGTATCTCATATCTGTCGCAATACCTGAACCAGTATATAGTCCATTGTTACTGTTAATGTTTGAAGCCGCTAGATCGTTAAGTTCAACAGTAGCATAGGAGCCTCTGTCAGTGTAGTTTGCAACAATATGAGTCTTACCTGCAAAACTAAAGAGCATATCATTATTATCAATTCGAGCTTGTTGTGTTGATGTTAGTTTTTCAATAGCAAGTACAACGTCACCTGCTGTCGCACCCATTGTAGTACCAACACCAGCATATGTATTCAATGCCGCTTCAGTATTTCTAAGTGTTAAGTTTAAGTGACTAAACGCTGAGTCCATTACAACTTGGAATCTATCACTTGCTAATGCAGTACCATCTGCGTCTTGATTGTTGAAACTAATTGTTCTATAAACCTGACTTGGATTTTCAGCATATATTAATGCTGTTGAAGGCCTTGTTGCTGTAACACCACTCAAGTCATCTAACAAGTGGTTCTTGTTCATTCTAAGTACTGCGTATGCACTTGTGTCATTTGATGCTGTAGGATTGTGTGCGCCTGTAATTGCTGTTTCTAATCCAGTACTACCTGAAACACTTAATCTATATATAGGTCTATTTGCGCCTTTACGTCCTGTAGGACCAGTAGCACCTGTATATCCGCCAATATTACTTGTTGGTACTGCAACAATACTTGTTGCTGTAACTTCGTATGTAGTTACACCTGTTGCTGTATAAATGTCAACCAAACTGTTTGGATACGGCATGTAATCACAGTCATATACAAATATACTAAATGATCCTGCTGTGTGTGCAAATGTGCCAAAGCCATAAACGTTTGTTTCGTCATTGAAAACCTTAGCAGGCTGTTGCATGTTTCTTAATGTTGTAATTGTATCAACAGTTTCGTTTGGATCTGATCCTGCCGCAACTAAACCAAAGTTACCATTTGCGTTAGAACAGTTAAGGGCTCTAATCTCTGAACCGTTGTTACTAAAGAACGCTGTGTGGTTGTAGTAAGTAAATGTCGAAACTTGCTCTGAAAGTGCCGCGTTGTTACAGAACAATCCGTAACCTAAATCGTTAACCTGAGTATAGTCGTTTGCCAACATACTTCTGTTACCAGCAGTTTGAACATATATCTGTTGTGGGAATGTAGTATCAGTATAACCATTACCTTCATTTGAAAGTTTGTTAATTAATAGTTTTGCTGTACCTGTTCCACCGTCATATTCTGAAACAGCATCAACTTGATAACGTACACCGTTAATAAAGAACGGAGCAGGTGTTTGTGGTTTTCTTATTCTTAAACCTGTGCCTGCATCTGATTGTACATTAAGTGTATAGTTGTCGTCTTTACTTGTAATCTTAGTTTCTAAGTTACCTGCAAATCCGTCAATGTACATACCACCTCTAAAGGCTTGCTTGTTAACACTGCCTGAGAAACTACCACAAACCTGTGTGTATGGTGATTTAACTAATACTTGTCCTGCTGGATCTAGTACCTGTGCAAATCCTCCATGTCCTTGGAATGACATATTTGCTAGTCTAGTAGCATCATTCATTAAGAACACATCCATTTGGTTGTTTAGTTTAGGTGTACTTGCAGAATTACTTGGATCAGTTAAGTAGTGATAACCATAATTTACTGTTTGTTTAATATGCCATTCACCACTTGAAATACCACTTAGGTTTGGTAGTACGTCAGTAGTTAGTGTAACGTCAAAATCACTTCCGCCATCAGCATTACTAATAAGTCCAACAGCACCACTGTCTGTATAGAACCAAGCACCATCCCATGATGTAGGTGCAATATTATCTGCTGGTGTTACAGTAATAACGCCGCCTGCTTGATTACTACCTGATATTGTAATTGCTTGTGGTGTTGCTAAGTCTGCACCTGTGTAGTCTGTAATTTTAAGATTATCTAGTAACTTGTCTCTGTAGAAATAAGTGTTAACCCAAGGTGATTGTGAAATTCTTGGAGCTGGTCTAATTTGACAACGTCTAAAGTCTGAACCTTTAATTGAAACGTTAGCAGGGACTTTTAATGGATAGTCTTCGTAGTAAATACCTGTTTCAACGTGTACAGTAATTTGTTTTTCTTTAGTTCCATTACCGTATTCTAATTCTTCACCAATTCTAAAATCTCTTGGTTCAACTAGTACAACTTCTGCTCTGTCATATGCTACGCCGCCTAAGTCTATGCCGCTTGTATATTTTACAATACGTCCTCTAGCACCTGATGTCTTACCAACAATAATTTTACCTGGAAGTATATCAACGTTAGTATTAATACCTTGGTCAGTACTGTCGTTACCTGCTCCGTTACCAAAGTCAATTGTGTATGTACTACCTTCAACTAGTGTGTAATTATTTCTTGCTTGGAATCCGTTTTCTAAAATATCAAGTATAATATCAAATTTAGCATTAAGAGCATCTTTAACTTGTGTGCTTACATCATTAATATTAGAATCAAACCACTGCGGAATAAGAGTTGTATAATCTGTAGGATAAAGTTTAGTACCTTCATAACCTGTACATTCAAATGTAATTGCATCAAGTACTACAACATCTCCTGCACCTAACCCGTGTGCAGTAGTAGTTGTAATAATACCTTTACCAGTTACATTGTCATAATTGAATCCGCTAATGTTATATGTATTGCCGCCAAATGTAACTGTACCACCACTTATATATGTGTGTACTACTGTAGACGTACCTACATCTACTTGGAATACGTTTGTTGCTAAATTATCTGATTCAACTGCAAATCGTTTACTCTGTGTTAACAAATCAATATTTTGTACTACACTATTAACAATAGCCTTAGCCTTTGTCATAGCCGCTCTAGTTTCTTGTCCTTGACTAATACGTGCTCTAGCACCTGAACTTGTACTAAAGTAACGTGTAGCCGCTTGTATAGCGTTGTAGTTACTGTTTGTACCATTACCAATATCAATAATCATTCCATCGATAATAAGCCCAACGTCACGTTCACAAGTGTTGTCAACTATGGCTGGTTTCTCTGGTGCTACCAAAGAAGTAAGTCCGTTAGATATTACATTTGTAATAACACTTGTTAGTGTGCTTGCTCTGTTTGCTACATCATTAACACCTGTACCTGATTCACATGCAAGTGATGTAACAACTTGTGGTAAACTTTCTGGATATACTTTTGCTACTGTAGATCCTTCAAATGTACAAGTAACATTAATACCTGCTATTGTAACAACATCTGTTGCACTTAGTCCGTGATTACCAACTGTTGTAATAGTAGCAATACCTGTTGCTTCATCGTAAGCAAATACACTTACTGGTAATACTGTAGTATCTGCTTTAGTTACTGTACCGCCGTTTACATAAGTGTTTGCGTAGCTACTTCTACCAATATAGAATTGGAAAGCACTTGCAGTTAAATTTTGATCATCAACAACAAATGTTCCTTGTTTGGATGCATATGCTGAGTTAGATAATACATTGTTTACAACAAGGTCTCTTGCAAATTCAATTGCCGCATTTGTTTGTGCTATTTGATCTACTGTACCTAATCCTGCAGATCCAACAGCATTTGTCATACCTGCTAAGTAACTTGAAGCCATTCTACGTGTTTCAATATTACCGCCTCTTGATAAGTCATTAATCCATGCATCAACAATATAACCTACGTCACGTTTACATTTCGCACTACTGTAATCAAAGTTGTTCCATATACCAGCACCGCCAGCATTTCCAACATTGTGGTTAATCCAGTATGTAACTTCTTCTTGAATAAACTTTTTATTCTGTGCTAGAATTGCTTCTGCATTTGGATTTGAAACACTTGTTGAATTATATGATAGATTTGGAAATGTATCGTTTACATAATCAAGTACTGCTTTTTGAATAAATCTTTTGTTTTCTCTTAGGTAAGTTTGTGCATGGTATGCTGATGTATTTTGTGTTGTTGGTCCTACACCAGTAACAAGCGAGATGTTCTTACCGTTATTGTATGTAATTGTTTGTCTATAAGCACCTGGTTCAATTGGAGCACTTTCAATAACTTCTTCAGCTTTTAATAGTGCGGCTTTTAAACTGCCGTATGCATAACCTAGTCCACGTCCTTCAAGTCCTACTGGAGTACGTGCTTGTGTGTCGTCACCTTGTTTAGTTACAAAGATATCTTCTGTTGAACTGTAACTATTGTTGTCGACATATAATTTTGTTGCCGCTTGTTTATCTTTAACATCACCTGTATCAATACCTGATAAGTCACCTGGATGATCATGCAAGTACAATGCACCTGTCATATCATCACCTTGGCGTCTTACTGTTGCACTTCTTGGTAGTGTTTCATCTGTTTTGTAGAAGCCGTAATATGAATCATCGTATGCTGTGTCTCTTACAACATCAACACCCGATACTGATGTTTGTGTACCTAGTGCAATGTTTATCTTAACACGAGTAGTATCGTTATTGTTTTGTGCTTCTGCTTTAGATGCATGTAGACTTAGTTGATCTTCGTTTACCCATCTTACATAGTAATCTGTATTAGTTGTTAAACCGTTTGGTGCTGAACCTGTAGTTGAGAATTTCCATTTAGTTCCGTTAATACTCCAGTCAAACCCGTGATCACTAACTACAATATTACCTGCTCTATATTCTGCAATACTTTTTGTATACTCACTTGCGTTTGCAGGTTCTGCTCTAGCATAAACAGGCTTGGTTGGTTCAAATGTTGTGTTTGGTGCATAGTATTGATCTTGGAATTTTTTATCTGTAACAATATCATTAATTGTAATAGCACTACCATGTGTAGTATTAAATTCTGCAATAGCTTGAGGTGATGTAGCAATTTTACCAATTGGATAAACTTGGTTACCGCTTAAAGGTCCACCTAGTATCGGACTTGTATCAGCGTTAATATTAGCACCTGTGTTAGTAATTGTAATATTAGTTGCACTTGAGTTGTCAATACTAATACCTGTTCCTGCTGAAAGCGTTTTAGCTAGGATTTCAGTACCTGTTGTATTACCAATTAATACGCCGCCTGGTGTAATGCCTGCTGGTGTGTCATTGAGTGCTGTGAAACTAATTGTTCCGCCTTGCCCAAATACAGCATATAGTTCTGTGAAGTTCTCATTTGCTTTACGGAACGCTTCACGTATACTATCACCTGTACCGTCGTTACCTTCTACACCTAAATAAATATCTTGTTTTGCCATCTTTTAAAATCCTACGCTTTCACCGCAACCACAGCTACTTGTGCTTGCAGGGTTTCTAATATCAAAGTATGAACCGAATAGTTCTTTTTTGTAGTCTATAGTAGACCCTAATAGGTACATTACACTCATACTATCTATAATAAACTTACCATTTAGTAAGTCTATAACTTCATCGCCTTCTTCTGCACCGTCTGTCATTACCCAATCATACTTAAATCCTGCACATCCACCACCTTGCATTTGTAGTTTAATTGCTGTTTTGTCGTTATCTTTGAGTAAGTGTGTCATTTGTTCTTTAGCTGAATCCGTTAAAAATACTACGCTCATGTCCTTCTCCTATTGTATTTATGCAATGCTTTATAATCCGAATGTAAATAAATACAATTATGTTCAAAAGAATTGAAAAAGAAGTGCGTTTTTACGTTCGTAAAAGTAAGACTGGAAAAAGTCATACATACAAACGCATACGTAGTTATGCTCTATTCCAATGTGACGAGTGTAAAGAAGACTTTAAGAGAGAAAAGGGCAAAGTAGACCCAAAGCGTTTAGATAACTTCTATGTCCACGTTTGCCCAGATTGTGATCCTAAGCGTTTTGCTCAACGTAAAGGTGTTGAACAGCGTAAGATATTAAACTTACCTGCAGGATCTAATATAAGGATTGACGAAATTTAGTCTTCTTTTTTCCAAATAGTCCATGCACCGTATGCAATAGCCGCATAAGCCGCTAGTTTTGCAAATGGTCCTGCAATAAGGACTACTAGTCCTACTGCGATAAGAGCCGCTCCATCTAGTGATGTACGCTCTTCGATTCTTGCTTTAATCCAATTTTTCATAATTATCCTCCTAAGATTTCTGTATGTTTGATAGAAGCAAAAGGTATAGGTTGACCGTTTTCGTCAACTACCATTTCGCCGTTTACCGATCCACATAGCATTTTACCTTTAGCACCATAATACATTGACGGTTTAATTTCTACGCCGTTAATAGCTCGTTTATAGTTTTTTGGTTTTTGTTTGCCTGCTGGTCCTCTTTGTCCTGCCATATATCTCCTTTGGTTAAGTATTTATATAGTGCAATACTGGCTAGGTTTTTGCATTTAGACTCGCACATAATATCTGCATAGTCTAAAAACTGTAAGGCCCAATCGTTAACTACATTGTTAGGATAGTAGTCACTGTGGGCTCGTAATTTTGCTTTCTTGTATCCTGCTTCTAGTAGTGCAGGCATGTTGGGTTTTGTGTTGTGTGCAAAGTCTGCAGGCAATGCTTCGTTGCGACTGTATGAATAATGTATTGTAGGTCGCACACCACGCCACGAATCTATTACGCGAGCAAATCTATCGTCGGTGGGCAGTATGTATTCACCTTCACGGCACCAGTGATGGTGTATGTCAAGAACCAATGCACATGTGTCGACGAGCTCGAGTGAGTGTTCGAGTCCCCATTTGTTTTCGTCGTTCTCGATCGTGATACAGTTTCTCGCCTCCGGAGAAAGTCTGTTGTTGACTGCGTGTTTGATACCGGCTGGACCT
>CERI01284198.1_pt1 | contig 11232 bp, 11 predicted proteins | sample 350261 | NCBI WGS metagenome assembly CERI01 (sample SAMEA2620979, study PRJEB7988) | marine metagenome | isolation source: saline water (ENVO:00002010), including
ATCACCAAGCATTGTAAAATGACCAAATTGATGACCAGCGTATGCCTGAGCAATAGGATTTGAGTTATCAGGTAAAACATTGCCAGAAAAATAATTAGTAGCTAATAAAAGATCCTCATTTAAAAAATCAAGTTTTAGTTTTTTTGCTAAACTTTTATTAAAATAAATTAATTTTGGGTTTTTAACTTGAGTAGGTTCTATTTTTTCATAGAAACATTTGGGTAACGATGAATAACTATTTTTAAGATTGAATTTTTGGTTATTTATTTTCATTTAATTAAATAATTATTACTTTTAAAAAGTATATAAATACATTTAATAAGAAATGATTTCACCATTATCGCTCCAACGAATCATATCATTTAAAATTTTATCATCTTTATAAACTATTTTTGATTTAATATTTCCAGATTCATAATACCAAATCTCTTCACCATTCTTCAAGTTAAAACTATAATTAATTACATGTTGTATATTACCTGAAGAATAAAAATCAATCCATTCACCATGAAGTTGGTTATTTAAATAATTAGACTTATTAATTAAAGTTCCAGTATCATCATAAGTCATAGCAATACCATCTAACTTATTATTTTTATAAATAACATCATATTTGATTTTTCCATTATCATGATATGTTATTTCATGGTTTTTAGATGAACATGAAAAAAAGAAGGAAAGGAGTAAATATAAAAATAGAAATTTGGACATTCTTTAAAAGTGTGGCGACGCAGGGACTCGAACCCCGGACACCCGGATTATGATTCCGGTGCTCTAACCAACTGAGCTACATCGCCATATATAATTAAACTTTCTTTTCAATTAAATCGTAAATAAGTCTTACAGCAACACCTGTTGCACCAACCTTTGGTTGATAGCTAGGTTCTTTTGGTCCCCATGCTGTACCTGCAATATCTAAATGGCACCATGGTGTATCACCAACAAATTCTTTTAAAAAAGCACCTGCTGTAATTGTACCAGCTCCAGCTTTACCAATATTTTGAATATCAGCATATTTACCTTTAATATCTTTAGAATACTCAGGCCATAATGGGAGTTCCCATACCTTCTCATTTGTAACCGCACCAGATTCTTTAATTTGATTAATTAAATCTTCATTATTACCCATTAATCCTGATGCTCTATTACCTAAAGCAACTAGAACTGCTCCAGTGAGAGTAGCAAAATCAATCATTGCACTTGGTTTATATTTTTCATTTATAAATGATAACACATCAGCTAAAACTAAACGTCCTTCGGCATCAGTATTTAATATTTCAATTGTTTTACCATTATAAGCTTTGACAATATCACCAGGTCTAGAAGCATCTGAACTTGGCATGTTTTCACTTGCACCAACAGCAAATACAATATTTAATTTAGGCTGAAGAGCTGCAACAGCTTTCATTAAACCAAAAACAGTTGCACCACCGCACATATCAAATTTCATTTCATCCATTCTTGCTGGTGGTTTTAATGATATACCACCTGTATCAAAAGTTAAACCTTTACCAATTAAACCAAAAGGCTTACCACCTTTTTTACCACCAAAATATTCGACAATAATAAATTTCGCAGGTTCCTTAGCTCCTCTAGCAACACTGTAAAAAGATCCCAATCCTAATTTTTCAAACTCTTTAACATCAATTACTTTAATTTTAAAATTTTTAGTTTTTGAAATTTCTTTAGCTTCATTTGCTAAATATGAAGGAGTTAATATATTTGCCGGATGATTACCTAAATCTCTAGCATAATTTACAGATTCACCAATGACTTGTCCTTTATTTAAACTTTTTAAATTAGCATCACCAATAAATATTACTTTCTTTAGGTAAAATTTACTTTTGTTAGATTTATAATCTAAAAATTTATATTGACCTAACAATAAACCCTCTGAGAAAGCTTGAGCATTTTCTGAGTTAGCTAATCCAAATGAATTGGAATCAACAACTACAGAAGAAATCTTATTTAATTCTATATTTCTAGCAATATTTGCTGCTAAAGATCTTAATTTATCAGAATTAAACTTATTTTTTTCACCTAATCCATAAAATGAAAATTTATTTATCTTACTATTAGAAAATAAATCAATCTTTTTACAAAATTCACCTTTAAAAGAATCTGTTTTGATAGCATTTTCAAGCATGTCTCCTAATAAACCAGAAAATGATTTCTTTATTTTTTCATTTTTATGAACTGCAGAAATAAATAAACTAGTATTTACATTTTCAATTGATACTTTTTTTACTTCCATTAATATTTTATGACTCATTATAAATAAACTCCAGAATATATTGTATAAATTTAATAATTTTAAGTGTTGAATCTATTTATTATTATTATTATTAAACAAGTATAAAAAGGAGTTTTATAAGAATATGTACAATAAAGGAATGCTACCAGAAGAAACTTTTAAAAATAAAGTTGTCTTAATAACAGGCGGAGGAACTGGACTTGGTCGTTCTATTGGTGAATATTTAGTTAAGCTTGGAGCTAAAATTATCATTACTAGTAGAAGACAAGAAGTAATTAATAAAACTGCTGATGAATTTAATAAAATATCTGAGAATAGTACTATTGCAATAGCGGGAGATGTAAGAAATCATGATGATGTTAATAATGTAATAGAAAAGGGTTTTAAACATTTTAAATCAATTGATTGTTTAGTAAATAATGCAGCAGGAAATTTCATTAGTCCTACTGAAAGACTTTCTCCTGGTGCTTTTGATGCAATAATTGATATTGTTCTAAAGGGTTCAACTTACTATACTTTACTTTTGGGTAAAAAATGGATTAAATTTAAAATTCCAGGTAATATTTTAAATATAACAACAACTTATGCTTTTACTGGTTCTGGATATGTTATTCCTTCAGCATGTGCTAAAGGAGGAATATCATCAATGACAAGATCTATAGCAGCAGAATGGGCGAAATATAATATCAGGTGTAATGCTATTGCCCCTGGTCCCTTTCCTACAAAAGGAGCTTGGGATAGGTTGGTTCCACCAGGATTTTCTAAATTTATTAATATGACAAAGAGAATTCCTCTAAAAAGAATGGGAGAACATCAAGAACTATCAAATTTAGCAGGTTATTTACTTTCTGATTATTCTTCATATATGACAGGTGAAATTGTTACTCTTGATGGAGGAGAATGGACATACAATGCTGGCCAATTTTCATTTCTAGACAAAATTCCTAAGGCAATGTGGTCAATTATTGAAAAAACAATTAGAAAGAAAAGTAAAAAATGATGACAGTTTATAGAAATTTCAGGTTTCATTCTGCTAGATATCTTCCAAAATTATCTGATGACCATATATGCAAACAAATGCATGGTCATACATTTAACTTAACCGTTTATATAAAAGATAAAATAAATAATAATACTGGATTTGTTATCGACTTTTATGATATTGATAAAATTGTTAAAAAATCTATTATAGATTTAATTGATCATAAAGTACTCAATGATTTAGAAGATTTATCAAATCCAACAAGCGAACATCTTATAATATGGATATGGAATAAACTAATACAAGAATTACCTAAATTAGTTAAAATAAAATTATCTGAAGATCATGGAACTGGTATAGTGTATCAAGGTGAATAAAGTAGCAGCACTTTGTTTAAGTGGAGGTATGGACTCTACTTCTTTACTTCTAAGATTGATTAATGAAAATTATAGAGTTTTTACCATATCGTTTGACTATGGTCAAAAACATAAAATTGAAATTCAAAAGGCCAAAGATAATATTCAATATTTAAATTCAAAGAATATTGATGTTAAACATAAAGTTATTAATATTTCAGATTGTGTTGAATTACTCTCATCATCAATAACAACAAACTCTTTGGAAGTTCCTGAAGGACACTATGAACAAGAAAATATGAAGTCAACCTTTGTTCCAAATAGGAATTCAATCTTTTCATCTATACTTTATGGTTATGCAATCACCATATCAAAAGAAACGAATAATAAAGTTTGTATTTCTTTAGGCGTTCATTCAGGTGACCATGCTATCTATCCTGATTGCAGACAAGAATTTTATAACAAACTCTTTGATTCATTTAATGAAGGTAATTGGGACAGTGATATGATTAAATTAAACCTTCCGTATATAGAATTTGACAAGTCAAAGATTTTATTAGATGCTCAAAAATCTTGTGAAAAATTAAATCTAAATTTTAATACTATCTTTAAAAATACTATTACAAGTTATAATCCAAACAAAAATGGAATCTCATCAGGAAAGTCAGGCTCTGATATTGAGAGAATTCTTGCGTTTAACAAAATTGGACTAAAAGATCCGATTGAGTATATTAATCCATGGGATTCTGTTCTAAAAAATGCTCTCGAAATTGAAAAAAAATTTAAAAAGAATTAAAGACTTTCAATAAAGTTTTTTATTTCACTGTAATTAGGCTCAACTCCTGGGTTTGGTTCTGCTTTCCACGCATATTTAATTACACCATCTTTGATAATATAAACGGCTCTATTACAACACGTATAACCTTCTAAACCACCAAGTCCATTAAATAAAACATCATAATCTTCTGTTACTTTTCTATTGTAGTCTGATAGTAAATTAAATTCTAATTTATACTTTTCCGAGAAAGCATTATTACAAAAAGGAGAGTCAACACTAATTCCCAGAACTTTAGCGTTAAGTGAATTAAAAGAATTTAGATTATCTTGAAGTGTACACATCTCAGTATCGCAAACACCGGTAAAAGCACCAGGATAAAATGCTAGAACAACAATCTGATCTGAAAAATCGGATAAGGTAACATTGTCTTTTTTAGTATTACTTAGAGTGAAATCTGGAGCTTTATCATTAACACTTAACATATTCAATTCCTTTATTTTTTTTATTTAATTTCTATTTAACTTAGTAACGATATTTTTTATAATAAAAGTTTTTTTAATAATTAATTTCTTTAAATTTGATATTATAATTTCTTTTTACTATTTCCTCATAAAACACGCTTCCTTTTAAAGCTTTTTCTATTGGATATGCACCTGGTTTAATTGTTCCATCCATTATTTTTTGCATTACAATTGAAGCATGCCAACCCGTCCATTTTTCCATAGCCATAAATTGTGTTTCATCATCATACTTTTCGTAAACCTCATATCTAATACCACATTTAACATTATTTTTGATTCCAGTACCATCGACTCTCATTAAACAAATATCTAATCTATCATCATAGCCAAGCTTAGGCTCTAACAATGTATGATAAAACTCCCTAGGTGAAAAATTTGAATTTTTGAAATTAATTTTTTCTTCGCTAAACAAACCCAATTCTCTAAATGATTTCATTTGCTCCCAATGGCCTTTATATCTCAATGTTTTATTTTCTAATCTTTTCAATTTACCTTCAAATGTCCAAGGCATTGTTGATAAGCCTCCAGAAGTAACAGCAGCTTCTAAAACTCCTACATCATCAAATTCTAATTCTTCGATATCTTCAAAACACTTAACTTCTTCTATCTTTCCATCTCTAATAAAGGATGCACTTCCATCATATTCATTTGTTAAACCTTGAATATTAAAAAACAATGAGTAATTCCAAGGTGGTTTAGGATTCTGTGGTAATCCTCCATCCCATATTAGAATTTCTTCTGGCTTATCAAATTGTTCCATAGCAAGAAGTGCCATCGTAATATTCATACCAGGTCCCATTCCGCAATCAGGAACTATTGAAATATTTTTTTCTTTAGCTACATTATGATAAGATAATTGTTTAATTACATTTTGAGTATGACCTCCTAAGTCAACCATTGAAATATTTGATTCAATTGCAACTTCTGTTAACATAGGATTAAAAGGATATGGAACAGCACTTAGCATAATATCATAATCCTTTAAAATACTAATTAATTCATTTTTATTATTTAGATCTATTTTTTGTAAAATAATTTCTGTCTTAGTAGATTTAACTAATTCTATTTTACTTAAACAACTTTTCAATGAAATTTCATTTGAATCCAATAAAATCATTTTTTTTGGTTTAGCATACAACAAAAGATCATACGCAGCTGCAGTTCCTTGCTTTCCTATTCCTAAAATACAAATTTTATCCATTATATTAATTTCTTTATTATTTATTAATTATTATCAATTTATACTAAATTACACTACTTAAATTAAAGGTATTTCTTATGAAAAAAACATCAATAATTTTATTCTTTTTATTTTCTTTTTTATTATCACAGAATCAAAATACTTATATTTGGAGCGGAACATCGATAACCACATCAGATAATTTAGACGCATTAAATTTAAACCCAGCTGGATTAGGATTTAATAGAGGAAACCAAAACGCACTTGTTTTCAAAGGACTTGAAGATGATAATTATTATATTGGAATATCAGGCAGAAATAATTCTGGATTTGGTTATGAATTATATTATGATAATTCTTCATATAATTATTCTATTGGACATGGAAGTGAGGTATCAGCAAATCTATATACCGGTTTTAAACTAAATAAAAAGAAGGATTACTCACTTGGAATACTTTATAGGCCCTTTAATTTTTTATCTTTGGCATCAACAACATATGACAATCACAGTAACCAAAATTATAAATATGAACGATATGGATTTGCAATTAAGCCATTTGAAATAAAGAAAATATTTAATAATTCAAATTCTTATTTAAGAAACTCTAATTTTACTATAGGTTACGATAAAACTAATAATATGATTGATGGAACTTTTCAAGAACAATACTCTATAAATCTATCTATTACTCCTGGCATTGATTTATCATATTTTTCTTGTGATGATAATTATGGAATAAACTTATCTTTTAACATTGGTAATCAAGGAGCGCAACTAAATACCTATCCATCTAATTCATTTTATGGATTAAACAGTAGTTCAACATCTCTTGTACTATTTGAATACTCTCAAACTTCTAAAACCAATATAAATTTTTCAAACAATAAAAAAGAAAGTTATGTTTTAATGAATTTAGATGGTTATTTCATTGAAGAAGAACCAACCCTCTCTCCTTTTGATTTTATTTTTGAAATAAATATACCATTTGTTAATAATCAAAATACAGTTGGAATTCAATTAAGGAGATGGATTGACAACATACATAAAATAACAAAAGATGATTCAATCGATGGGTTGATTATTAATTTAGGAAATGTTAAAGCCGGATTTGGAAAAAGAAAGGAAATGTTTAACGCATTATTAGGATTAAAACAAAGTGGTAAGGAAATCATTGTTTACTCTCAAAATGAAATATCTGGATCAGATTATTATTTAATTTCTATGGCAGATGAAATATATACGCACAATATGGGTAGTTTAGATCTCAAAGGATTTAATTTAGAAGTAAACTATGTCAAACAACTTCTTGATACACTTTCAATTGTTACAGAAGTTGTAAAAACAAGTGATTTCAAAACAGCAGGAGAAAATCTTACAAGGAAAACAATGTCAAATGCGTTCAAGGAAAATTATGGCAAGCTATTTGATGATTTTTATGAAACTTATATTAATGATATTTCTAATGCTAAAAATTGGACAGAAGAAAATACAAGAAGGATGATTGATGATGGTCCATATATGACTATAAAAAATGCAATAGAAAAAAATCTAATAACTGGGACAATGTATCCAGATGAGTTTGATAAATACATTAATAATTTAAATCAAAATAAAACAAACATTACAAAATGGGAAGAATATGTTAATTATGAAAATTATTCTTACGATTGGAAAAAAGACAACAAACCAACTATTGCAGTCATTTATGCTGTTGGTGGCATAATTAGCGGAGAAAGCAATCCTAGTCCATCTGGGTCAACATTAATGGGTGATATAACTATTAAAAAGGCTATAAAAGAAGCAAGAGAAAATGATGACATAGATGCTATTGTTCTAAGAATTGATAGTGGCGGTGGTTCTGCTCTAGCATCTGATATGATTTGGAGAGAGATTTATAAAACTACAACTGAAGATAAAAAAAATAAAAAACCATTTATCGTATCAATGTCTGATACTGCAGCATCTGGTGGATATTATATAGCATGTGAAGCTGATAAAATTGTTGCAAATGAAACTTCAGTTACTGGTTCAATCGGTGTTGTCTACTTAAGAATTAATTTTTCTCAACTTTTAAATAGAATTGGAATCTACACAGATAATATTAAACGTGGTGAAAATGCAGATTTTGGTACAAATTCTCGTTTGTATAGTGATAAAGAAGAGGATATTGTTATTGAAAGCATTCTTGATATTTATAATACTTTTAAACAAAAAGTTATTGATGGAAGAGCTAACCTTAATGATATCGATGAATTAGATGAAATTGCTCTTGGAAGAGTTTGGTCTGGAAAAGAAGCAAAAGAAAATGGATTGATTGATGAAATTGGAGGTCTCCATGATGCTATCAATATAACTAAAGAAAGTATTGGAATCAAAAGTGATAGCGAAGTAGAGATTATCGAATATCCTGAGGTAAAAGAATTTAATCTTTTCGGTTTTGTTATGGATGATGATGATGAAAAATCTAATATTACTAATATAGATTTAGAAAACTTATTTCCTGAACAAATATCAGATGAACTTAAAGCTTTAAATATTATACCTGTTATAATGAATGATGATATTCAACTACTGGTTCCTTACAATATTGAAATTAAATAAATAAGACTATTGATTTTTATTTTAAAAATAATATATATTTTAGTATGAAGAAACTATTTATTCTTTTTCTAATTACTGTTAATATCTTTGCTCAAGATAGAACAACTATTTATAATACTGGTTCTCCACCTGTAATTAATGAAGGTCATGGAATTTCAATTAATCAATCTGTGGCAACTAGATTTACAGTATCTAATGACTTTGTTCTAGAAGCAATTATTTTTTATATGTCAATGCAATCTGAAGAAAGTAATCTAATAGTATCTTTAAGAGAAGATAATGATGGTGTTCCTGGAAATTTAGTTTCAGAACTATCAGAATGGAATTACACTTTAAATCCATTTAATCTTACTGGATATAATTCAATTGTTACCACAGATTTATGTATTTATCTAAATCCAGATACAACTTATTGGTTAAGAATAGATGCTGCTGATGCTAATTCTCAAGCTGTTTGGTCTTATTCATCTGGATCTTTATATACTTACTCACAAAATACTAATCAGGTAGGATGGATAAACGATATTGGACCAACAGGTGCAAGTGGAATATTTGCTGAACAGGTATTTGATAATCCTTTCAAAAAAGGTGATGTCAATTTTGATTTTTTAGTAAATATTACAGATATCATTGCTATAATTTCTCATATAATTGAAAATGATTTATTAAATAATGAACAACTAGAGTACGCTGATTTAAATTCAGATGGTTTTATTAATGTGACTGATATCATTCAATTAATAAGTAATATTTTACAGATACAAAATCAAAATCCTGATTTTACATTAAATGATATAAACCCTGCTTCAAATTTTTACAATATAGATGTTGGACCCTCTTTTTTCAATGGCCAAGTATCATGCTACTATTTTGGGAAACAAGGCTGAACGACATGCAAGGCCCGGTTCGGTGTCATCAATGATTTACATCAAGAATTAATTAGTGAAGGAATTACAGATGTTCAAATGATGGGAGTGAATGGATATCAGTATATTAATGATTCTGTTTCATGTATGATTTGCGAAGATGAATGTACTTCTTCTACTTGCGATCAAGGACCGAGGGTTTTACCATGGACACAGGATTATGATGATGGTTCAAATTGTGTTGATGATAATAATAATTTATGTTTTTCAGATGATGACAATGGTGATGTTTGGGATTTATGGGATGTATCGCTTAGAGATTTCGTGATATTAGATCAATATGGTATCGAATTTGCAAGAATAAATTTAACCTATAATAATCCTGACCCAACAGAACTAGGAGAATGCTCAGGGAATTATCAAAAAATAAAAGATTTAATATTAGCAGCAAGAAATAGATAAACATTGTCTTTTATCTTACTTAAATCATAAATTACCATACCAATTTCAACATAAAATTAAATACAAGGAGTTATGAATTATGTTAGTTACAAAACCTGCACCTGATTTTAAAGCAGACGCTGTTATGGGAGATAACACTATTAAAGAAGTATGTCTTTCAGATTATAAAGGTAAAAAGGTAGTACTTTTCTTTTACCCTCTTGATTTTACTTTTGTTTGTCCTACAGAAATAATTGCTTTTGACAAACGTTTAAAAGAATTTGAGAATAAAAATGTTCAAGTTCTTGGCTGTTCTGTTGATTCAAAATGGGCTCACTTAGCATGGAAAAATACAGAAGTTAATAAAGGTGGAATTGGTAATGTTCAATACCCTCTAATTGCTGATATAACAAAATCTATTGCAAGAGATTATGATGTACTGATGGATGCTACTGATGCAACTGTTATTACAGATGAGGATGAAAAAGAAACAACTGTTGGTGGTGGAATTACTCTTCGAGGTTCATTTTTAATTGATGAAGATGGCATTGTTCGTCATGAGCTTAGAAATGATGAGCCACTAGGTAGGAATATAGATGACATGCTAAGAATGGTAGATGTATTAGCTCATCATCAAAAGCATGGTGAAGTATGCCCTGCTGGCTGGAAAGAAGGCAAAGACGCAATGCAAGATAATCCTGAAAGTGTTGCAAAGTATTTATCTGATAATGCCAAAGATCTTTAAACAATAAAGGGGAAGAAAAATGGATTTTCTAAACATGTTAAATCCTGTAGCAAAATGGTTGCACATAATAGCTGGAATTATGTGGATAGGTCTATTATACTTTTTTAATTTTATAAATGGACACGTAGCTGCTACAATGGATGGAGATACAAAAAAGAAAGTTGTTCCTGAATTAATGCCTAGAGCATTATATTGGTTTAGATGGGGAGCTGCTTGGACTTGGTTAACAGGAATATTACTTCTCTATATTATCTTTTGGAATGGTAGTTTAGGAATGGGTGAATCTGTAGGCACAGTTATGGTAGATGCGGGTGCTGAGGTTACTATGTGGACACACATAATGCTTTTAGTAACATTTGTTGCAGTGTTTGTATATGACTTTTTATATAAGTCTGCACTAGCTAAAAATGTTAGGCTAGTAACTGTTATTAGTTTTTTATTAATTGCTGGTGTTGAATATGCAATGATATGTTTCGGTAATTATAGCTATAGAGCATTCAACATTC
>CERI01117107.1_pt1 | contig 11225 bp, 11 predicted proteins | sample 350261 | NCBI WGS metagenome assembly CERI01 (sample SAMEA2620979, study PRJEB7988) | marine metagenome | isolation source: saline water (ENVO:00002010), including
TACAAAAATATTTGAACTATACGACCAAAAATATATACCAACAAAACATTTTGAAAATAAATCTAATATATTATAACCAACATTCTTAAAAGATTCTTTAGTCAAATAAAATATTCCATACATAGACCATAATATAAAAAAGGCTCCAAATAATAACTGATTATTTTTATTATTTCCATTTTTTGTTTTTAATAAATATTTATAATACATAAATCCGTATAATAATCCAAAAAAGACAAACCCTATTATATTCGCCAATAATTTACTTATTCGATCTTTTTCTCCTAGATAACCAGAACCTAACATACCATAGTTTAAGAATAAAATCAACACAAAGTCAGAAAATTTTATACCTTTCTGTTTAGAATTATATTGAAATGCTAATACTAATACTAACAACATTATAGGTGTTGTTATCATCCAATCTATGTATCTAGTATCATTTATTACATTTTCTAACTTTCTTAAAGATTTGCTATCTATTTCTTTATTTTCGATTATATCATTTTTCATTGGTTCTAACATTGTAATGAATTTACCATAAAAATATGCCGCAACAATTGATATACACGTTTCTAAATTTAAAATGTGTCGCATTTGCACAATATCAGTACGCATTGCTTCGATAAATGTTATAGTTCCAGTTGTTACTAAAAATGAACAAGTAATAAAAAAAGAAAAATATGTAAATGAATTCATATATATATAATTAATAAAATAAAATGGTAAAGCAAAAATTAATAAAACGCGTAAATAAAGAAATAGAAATGTTGAAAAATTATTACAATTATGAAAATGTAAGTATTAATAATCCTACAACCGAAGAAGAACCTTTAATTATTTATATTAAGCAAAATAAAATTATAAGCCATAATTTTATTATTGAAATACCTTTTGAATACCCTTTTCAAGGCCCGGAAATTTATTTTGTTAATAATAATCTAAAAATACCATACTACGAATTTTACAAAAATGCAAGCCGTTATTACCTAAATGTTAAAAAAATAAAATTTACAGAACACATTTGCCCATGTTGCTTTAATTTAATCTCAAATAGACAAATTAGCACTTCTTTATTAACAATTACCAAAGATATTCAATTATATGAAAGCCAGTTTAACCGGTTACAAGGACGATTTTATTGTACAAAATATATAAATAAAATAAATAATATAAATAATGATATAATAAATATTATTATAGAGTATATATAATGGACTGTAATAAATTTCAAGAATTCGTTGTAATTGGATACAAGTTTACAAAAAAACTAGTATTATTTAATGCAAAACAACTAAAAAGTTATATTAGTGAGTTTAAAAAAGAATTTATTGATATTTCAATAAAAATTGAGAAAGAAAGCTAATAATATTTTCAAAAAAAAAATATATATATATAATATATTACAATGGGCAAAAATCCACTTTCTTTATGGAACAAATTCACGCAAAAATTATACATTGAGAATCCTGATAAAAAATTTGGAGATGTGCTAACAATGGCTAGTAAAATGAAAAAACAAGGGGTTGATATGGCAAAATATGTAAAAAACAAAACACAAAATGCTGTCACAAAAATATCCAAGTCAGCTAAGAGCAAAAGTGCCAAGGGCAAGGGCAAGGGCAAGGGTAAGGGCAAAGGTAAGGGTAAGGGCAAGGGCAAAACCTCAAAAAGAAAATCAAATAAATCTAAAACGGCTAAATACAAAAAAAAAGGCGGCAATTCTTGTGGCGGCCAACCGCCCCCGTAAAATAAAAATGTAGTATATTGATTTATTATTTGTAATGTTAATAAATTAATATATTTTAGTATTTTGAATATAAGAAATCAATAAAAACTTCTTCAGGACTTCATCGTCATTTTTAAAATGATTTTTAATTTCTTCATTTAAATATTTATGAAATTCATTATCAAATAAATTTGGCTCTTGGTCATTCGCGGCATTTATTGCTTTTATTAAAATATTAATATTATTGGTAACCGCTTTGGTATTTTGATTTACGTTATTTTCTTCGTTAGATTGTACACTATCATTTGAAGGGATTTTTATAATACTGTTTGACCATAATAATTTATTAAATGTTGTTTGAACCTTACCTAAAATATACAATATTATAATAATGGAATTTTTTAAATAGGATTTTTTTTGGCTCAAAATGTCACTTTTTTTGGGGTTATTAAAATTATTCAATCCTACTACCATTTTAAAAAGAATGTTATCTTTCGTCTCCTCGTCATATTCACCATCCCCAATAATATTTGTTTTATTTAATTCATCAAATATCTTTGTCATTACCTTTTTGATTATGTGTTTTAAATATTCGTCCAATGTAATACCCCCCTTATCAATGTCAGTTTCTGTTATTATTTTTATTTGATTTATGTAAGAAAATATATAATTTATTAGATTAGTATCATCAGAACTGGGGAGGTCAAATAAATCTTTGTATAATATTAATTCTTTTACAAAATCATCGTAATCAATTAAATCTAATACACCTGTTAAATGATTATTCAAACTTGTATTGTCTTTATAATAATATGTTAATCTTCCATCACTATCATACTGAAACGACTTATCCGGTTTTTCTTGCGAAGATTCATCATCATCCTTTTTGTACACAAACATCATGTTACTATTAGATTGAAATTTAACAATATATTTTTTTCTATAATCTACATTATCCATCATATTTTTAATATCAATCGCGGATGACTCGTCATTACTAGTAAAATCAACTATTTTTTCAAACCTATCATTGGGTATTTTCATTTGAACACGAGAAAATAATAAATTCTCATATTTAATAAATTTGGTAACGACATAGTTAATATTGCGCCTAATAACATATGGTAGATCTTTTTCTAAAAGACAATAATCCGGTGTCATAAATGTATATTTTAAAAACTTTTTTGTTTCATCAAAATTTTTTTCTCTATTATTCAATTTATCATTATCAATATTATCAATAAAATTCTTATAATGTTCTATAAATTTTTTATTATCTATATCATATAATATATCTATTATGTGACTGCTATGATTTATAATATATATCGGAATATTATCATTTCCATTTAATAATATTTTATAAAAAATTGGCATCTTATCACTTTCATTCAAATAATATTCGTCAATAACCTTACCTAAATAGATTTTTTCGTTAATATCTGTTTTTTCTAAATATAAAGATAATTTTAATTTTACCCATTTATTTATTAAGGTGTTATTAGAATATAAGTTCTCTGGTTTGATATATTTGGTAATAAATGATAATGTGGGCCCATTCTGGAGGAAAATAACAATATTTTTATCATTATTGCGAGTATATTTAAATAAAATTTTAATGACCTTCCTATCAGTCCCGTGATATTCATCAAGATATATTTTGTATCCATCATCATTGCGAGCTATAAAATTTATCTCTATTATATGATCTGAATCTATATTTTTTCTCTCGCCCTCATCTTCCGCGGTCCCTTCGCTTGAATCTAATGTCTTTTCATATAAATCAACAATAAACTTATAATGACTTGCTATATATTCAATTGAAATATTTGAATATAATTCATCATATTTGTGTTGCGCAATAATATTAGTTATATCAACATATTGTATAATCTTAACATCATATGTCTGGTTAGTACTTCCTTCTTTAGCCCATATATCATCCATCAGCTCATATAATTTATTTTTATCTACAATAATTTCATTCAAATGTTTAAAATACTTGACCGGATCTTCGTGTTGGGTTATCACATTTAATTTGACATCAAAATCAATTGAGTTGGGATCAGCAGAGTTAGGAATTAATACAATTTTTATAATACCGCCTTCAGGATCAAGATCTAATAATGAAATTTTATCAAAAAATTCTTGTAACATATACAAGAAGGGATAATTATTAGTATCGCCAACTGATAAATTATAAACATAATTACATTTCAATAGTGCTGATCCAGGATCATTCGCAATACTATCAACTTTACGAGTTATTTTCGTTAATAATTTGGATATATTGGATAATAAATCTGGTGGGCGTGGAATTTTTGATAAACGGTTATTTAATAATTCTAATTCAAGTTTCTCTTCTGTTTTATTATCAAGGGTGTTGTCATCATCACCATTATTCATTTTATAAATTTTTATATTAATCTTTTCTTTAATGCTCAATAATTTTTTAATTATTGAAAAAAAATCGGGTGAGTAAATGTTCTTCAATTTATTTGTAGCATAATCGTCCTTATTATTATTGCCACTATAATTCATCATATTAATATATTTTATCGCAATATTGTCTTTTATATTACATGGAAATTCCGAACTCTTATTATTGGAATATTTAAAAATAGAATAATAATTTTTATAAAAACATAATGTCATAATATGCACCATTATAAAAGAACGTAATTGTTCTAATCCAAATAATTTTTTATTTTTATCATCGGCACCATAGCTTAGAATATTATTATATTTTGCATTTATAAGATCAAATATTTTCTTTTCATTTATTTGAAAATTTTTAAATACCCTAATTGCATTTTTTATATTATCTACATCACACTTCTCTTTTTTTTCCCCCTCCAACTTGCGAGGCGGATAAAGACTATATTTAATTAAAAAATCGCGCCAAGATGCCTGTCCCCAATTTGTTTTATCTTCCACGACTTTACAAACCCCAGAAGATTTATAACTTCCAAATCCGTTTGTTTTATTTCTATTCTGTTTATTAAACTTATATCGTTTTATTATTCCCTCTCTTTTACTATCTTCATCAACACCTGCAATATAAAAAGGGGATCTATTTAATAATGTTGAAAAATAAGTGTTTTTATCTGTATTTATATGTTTTATAGTTTGTAAGAAATACAAATTATTTAAAACTGCATCATCTTCACTGCTTTCCAATGTTGGTTTAAACGGATTATTGTCATCTTGAATAAAAAATGTGTTAAATTTAACCTGATCACCCATTATTAGCTTCTCATACTCTTCTAAAGGCGTACTTTCTTCCTGACGATCATTCGGATTTTCTTCCTCATCTTCTAGCTCTTCTGCCATGTTTTCTTCACCCGGCCCCCCATAATTAACCCTGCCATGTAATATTCCACAAACATACAATTTAAATTTTTCTTTTTCACTTAAATCTTTTGGCAGATTTTCAAGTTCAAAATCCTTATTGTCTTCATCAGCAAATAAGTTATCTTTCATTTTTTTTAGGTCATAATCAGACAAATTATCTAACTGTTTATAAAATTCTTCAACGGCATTTTTAAATTGTTCGCCCATAATTATAATATAATATTATAATCTATTTATTGTTTTATTTATTTTTTCATTTATTACATTATATTTACAATTATCAAAATAATAGCAAATCAAAGAATGACAAATTATTAAAAATAAAATAAACATTCCTATGAATTTTATTAACTTAGGATCCATTATATTATTAACATATAATATTTTACTATATTAATAAGATTATGAAAAAAAAATTAAAATGCCAACAAGGATTTTTTTGTATTAATTATTTAACACTATTTCTAACAATCATTCTTATTAGCTTCATAGGATATTTATTATATAACAATTATCAAAAAGACGTTATTATTCAAAATAATAATTTAATACAAAAAGAACATACATATACTCATCATCATAACAATTTACTTCCACATAGTCATATTATTAATACTCCTTCACAAAGCGGTTATGATATGTTAAGGCCTATAATGAACCCAAGAGTTTCATATAACGAATCTCCTACAGATACATTAATGAACCCATACAGCCCTCCTCTTCATTATAATCAACCCCATACATATAAACAAATTGGATACTTGAAAAATGAAACTCATAGTCATAGAATGTTTCCAATTTTTGCTAAACCTTTACATTTAAGAAGAGATAAATGGTATTATTACACAATATATGATAATATTAAATTACCTATATACAGTAAAGGAAGGAAATGCAGTAGCGAACATGGATGCGATTCATTAATGGATGGCGATAGCGTTTTTCTGGAAAATATGAATGATGTATTTATTGTTTCTCTATACGATAATCATACACTTACTTATGATCCAGCAATATAAAAAAATTGATTTACAAAATCATTTGTAATATTATTCACACAAATGGATAATATTGCACAACCAACATCTAAATATTTGAAAGAACTAATAGAATTATATATTAATAGCCTAAATCCTTTAGAACAAAATGCATACAAAATTGCTCAAACAAATCTAGAAAGCAGCTTTGACGTTGAAAAATGTATTGGATTTATTGAGTTTTTAAAATCAAATAACTACGAAATTATTTAAATTTATTATTATAATCACTATAACTTATATTAGTATTTATTACTTTTTTTTCTTTATATTTTTCATTATAATCACTTATGGTTCCTTTATAAATATATTTATTTACTTCATAATTTTTATTTATTTTTTCTACCTTTTTTTTATTTTTATTATAAAAAATATTTACATACTCTTTTGTATCTGTTTCTTTTATTTCAATATTTGATTCTGTTTCTGACTTTGGTTCTTCATTAGTATTATTCAATGAAATATCTTCAATTTTTGCTTCTTTTTTCATATAATCAATTTCTTCTTCGTCTGTAAATATATTAATACAATTATTATCAATTACATAACTTCTACAAATAGAATTTAATATTTTATTATCTACATTCGTTTTTGAATAATAATAATATTTTTTTTCGCCATAATCATAAAAAAATATAAGTAATTCATTATAATTAAATGGTAAGTCATAATGGCGGTGCTTTTCATATATATTTAATTCTTTTAAAAAACTTTCAGTAGTACAAAATTCAGCTTCTTGTTTATTTTTGTAAATGCCTATAAAACGATCATAATCTTTATTTACAAATTTTAAATATTTCTCATATTCGGTATCAATATATTCATCTTCGGGCGTTTCTTCTTTATTGGATTTATATACAAATAGCGAAACAAATATTATAGATAATCCAATTCCACTCATAAAACAAGATATGCTTTTATATAAAAGTGGATTTATAAAATATAAAAACGTGAAAGATCCGCCACTAATACATAATGATTTATTATTTAAACATATATTTTTTAGTTCATTGTATTTATTCGATAAATCCATAATATTATAAATAAAGTAAATCTCTTTATTTTTATTTATAATACAATTCAATTTGTTTTCCCTAAAATAGTATTGTAAAAATGCTTTTTATCTAATGAAGTCAATGATCCAATTATTATTGTTAGTATTATTATTATTACAAATACATTATTTGTTTTATATATTAAATCTAATTGAGTTTGTAAAATCTCTTGATCATTTATAGTAGTTTCAAAATAACTTTTAAATTTATTCAAAATGATTAATATAATTACAATAATAGAAGTAAATGCAATATAAATTTTATTACAATGTAATAATAAAATAACTAATATATAAATAATAATTGAATATAATAAATTTATTATTGGATTAATTGCATCACTTGTAGAGTTTTCATTATTTACATCTAATAATAAAAATAAAAATAGTATCGTTAATGAATGTTTGACATAAATATTTTTAAAAATTATTTTTATATTTTTACCAAATAAATTTGTAAATAAATTTTCAGATAATCCAATAATGAAAATAAAAAAAATGATTACATATTTTATTTTATTTGTATTATCATTATTTAGAATATTAAATAAATCAGTATTATTCATATATAATTATAAAATATATTAAAAAAATGTTTCTTTTATTTCACCATTATTCATATAAATTTTTTTAAAATTAAATCCTATGTCATCATGTGTTATAATAATTATTGTTTTATTTATTCCAATATTGTTTATAATATCAAAAATTTTGTCTTTGTTATCTTTATCCAAAGAAGATGTTGGTTCATCCATTATTATTATAGACGGATTACGAATTAATGCTCGCATTATCCATAATATTTGTCTTTGCCCGCCAGATATTTTAGATCCTTCATTGCCTATATTTTCATCTAATTTTTCTATAAATGTATTTTTTGTATGATCATCTAATTTCATAGTATTCATAATATTATTTATTTTTTTTATCATTTCATATTTATCCACTTCAGGTAAACCATATACTATGTTTTCATACAATGTACGATTCAATAATTTTGGTTTTTGTGGTATATAAAAGACATGATTATATAATTCATCTAATGATATATTATTTAAATTTACATTTCCTATAAAAATATTTCCGTCTTTTGGAGATTTTAATTTTAATAATAATTTTATAAGCGTTGACTTACCACTGCCAATATGACCAATTATTGCAATATTATCATTTTGCTTTATATGCAAATTTATATTTTTTAAAATCAATTTATTTTCTTCATATCCATAACTTACATTTTTAAATACTATATCGCCATTTACATATCTAGAATTTTCATCATTCAATAATTTATTTTCTTTTAAAAGAATTTTATTAAAATAATATTCTAAATCTTTCACTTGACTTATTATATCTGTTATTAATCTTACTGCATATGAACTATCGCTGAATAACTGTAATATACTATATGTTACAATAAATGATGATAAGTATGTTTCACGATTAATTTTTTTAGAATAAAATTCTGAATATAGTACATAATTCAATAATACAAATGAAAAAATATTAAACACGCAAAATATTGTTCTCATAATAAAATTGTAGTTCAATAATTTATTATAAACTTCTATATAAGGAAAAAATATTTTTTGAATCACCTTCGTCTCATGCTTTTCTCCTTTGCATATTGAAATCGTAATTAAATTATTCAATACATCTTGGAAATATTTATATATTTTATCATGACTGTCTTGACGTGACACTTCTAATTCCATAGTACTTTTGTATTTTATGATTTGTAATACAAATACTATTACTAGTAAAAATATAAATGTTAATACCATTTTGAGTGAAATATTATAATAATGAAAACAGCAACTCAAATATAAAATAAGTTGAGAAAAAATCACCGTTTTTAATACATCTATATATTGCGTAATTAAATGTGGTATTTTTATAATTTTTGCCAATATTTCGCCAATATTTAAATTTTCAAAATCTAATTCTTTATTTTTTAAAATTGTTATAAATATTCTTTTTAAAGAATATTGTGTAAATTCTGGTATCAAATATCCCTGTACCTTAGAATATATTGTGTGAAATATTTGAGTTGCTGCATAAATAAATATTAATATTTTTGTATTATCAAAAAAGTTTTTGTCAGGATTTTTTTTCAAAGATGAAATCACTTTACCATAATATTTTGGTAAAAATAATCTCTGTAATGGATAATTAAACAATAATACAAAACATATCAAAAATAATATTTTGTTCTCTAACATAAATTCATACAAATAATTATTTATATTTATCATTGTAATTAATATACTAAAATAATAAATTTTAATATATTAAAGAATAATTTCCTTAAAATCCTACATCGCCGGTATATTCAATTTCTGCTACTAAATGAGCTCTTTCAAGATCATTTCTCATTTCAATTATAATATCACCTAATTTTTCAGCATCAAACACTCCTTCATTTGGCGCGCCATACAATCTGAAATATTCAGCAAACCAGGGTTTTAATATTGGAATTACTGTCATATTAGCCTGAAGAGAAAACATATCATGTTCATTTTGTCTTTGATTTAAATATTCCCTTAATTTTTCACTATCTTCTAATATTTCTTTATATTTTTTTAGCTCATCTCTTTCATTCATAATAGTAGTACATCTTTGATATTCGCTCATACCTTGTCTTAAATTATTTATTACTTGATTTGTTAAAGTTCTATATTGGTTTACAAGTGTTGTACTTTTTAATTCGTCTGTAGTTGCAATATCATATATTGAATTATTATTAACTTCATCGCCATTACTATCTAAATAAAAATTTGTATCATAATTATTAAATTCTGTATATGAAAGCATATTTGGTAAAGATTCCATATAACTTTCAAAATTACCCTCACTGTAAAATTTCATTGTATTAATTAGTTCACCATATACACCACCATACAATATTTTAAATCTTATAAGATTACGTTTGAATGCACGCGATTGATTTTTTGTACCAATTGATTCTACAGTTACTCCAGCAGAAAACGCTTTTGTAGCAGTTCTTCCATAAGACTTTCTATACACGGGCATATAATATATTTTAAATAATAAAATTTTTATAAATATTATTATTTTTCTTTATTTTTTTCTTTACTTTTTTCTTTGCTTGTTTCTTTACTTTCATTTTTTATTTGTTTGTGGTATTTTTCTAAATAAGGTAAAGTAATATAACCTATAATTGATAATGAACAGCTTAATACAATAACAAATCTATTAGTTTTCAGTACATTAATTAAAACCATATTATAATTTGTCATCATTGGAGAAAAGTTGACTTTCATTACTATATTATTGTATATTATATTTTTTTAATTAATCGTGCATTAGTTAAAAAATTATTATTTTTTGTTTTATTCTTGGGTTCAAATTACAGCAAATTAACTATATATCGTTTATTGTTCTATTTTATCATTCAATTCATCTTCTTACTCAGAATTAGTTTCATCGTGTAAAAACAAAAAGCATATTGGTACCCTCGTTGTAAGCTTCATTGGTGGTCCTATTTGTACCCATATTCACAATCAGGAATGATGCTGTTGGTAGATCATCGAGATCAAGAGCAGTTATATCATTAGTGCGTGCTAGATATGTATGATTTTGATCACTTACAAAGCATAGAACGGTGTTACTGAATGAAAGATCGCTGTCCGATGGTGTAATTGGCGCCCCAGTGTCTTCATTATTCGCATCAGCTTTAATAGCTGCCCACATCTCTCTATATGTGGCATCTGATATAAAGTCTTCCAGTGGCGGAATGGTTTGATTTCCGCCATATATATTAGCTTCATAAGCTGCCGCGGCTGCTGAAGTGTCCCAAGCAAGTTCAGAGAAACCCAATCTATTAATTGCATCATTGTAGTCATCTGTTATACTAATTGTAGATGGATCAACCGTGAATATCTGATAACTTGTATTACTGCTTGAATCTGTAAATTGGTAACTTGAAGCCGCTTGATTGTAAATTGCATAAGGCGGCTCAGGTTCCGGTTCAGGTTCCGGCTCGGGTTCCGGCATCGGTTCCGGTTCCGGCATCGGTTCAGGCTCAGGT
>CERI01284197.1_pt1 | contig 11224 bp, 13 predicted proteins | sample 350261 | NCBI WGS metagenome assembly CERI01 (sample SAMEA2620979, study PRJEB7988) | marine metagenome | isolation source: saline water (ENVO:00002010), including
CGACCCACCTGTGTCAGCCGATAGGTTTGTTGCATTGATATGTTCAGCTTCGATAGTCGTGAATCGTCGATCTCGATTTACTCGTGTTCTATTGGGCATCTAAGTATAATATATAATATATATTTTTTCTGATATATATTTATATTATGTGTTTTAGTTATTCAAAGTTTATATGGTATGTTTTTTCATGTAATGATATGTTAGTTTTTTGTGCATGAGAGTCATCAAACTGTTTATTACGATCGGTTGACAATTTATAATAGTTTATTTCAGAGTGTAGTCTATTAATTTGTTCTTTTAGATTTTTATTTTCTTTGAGAATAATTTGGTATAATGTGTGTATATTATCATGATCATTTTTATCAATATTATGAATAAATGGGTTATACTCTAAAGAATTTATACGAGCCCTGTATGATCTTTTACATCTTTCTGAATTCATATGCCGGGTAAGATTTTTTTTGAACACATGTGCAAAACACAGATGACAATTAATATAATTACTTGTGTTTGGTTTATTACATTGTATGTTCATTTATATAATAGTATATGATGATAAATTTAAATACGCCTATAAATAATAAAACATGATTTTTATTGAAATTATATAATTACATAGGATCGTGTAATAAGACTATGAGCGTATGTGTCGGATATTGTGTTTGTAAGGGGTCATTGGAAGACCATTTATGGTTTGAGTTTCTTTTGACAAGAAACAATTCATAGATGTTTCTAATATCTCTTCATACCCTGTGTGTGTTAGATCTATATATTTTGTTTTCATTTTACAAATTACTTCATGATTTTCGGATGTATAATTAACCATAGTAAAATTTACTTTATCGATATTTATCGCATGGTCATCCAACATTTTTCGAATAGACTTAATATAAAGCGATGTATCTGTTGTTATATAGCCACGCAAAATTTTTGGAGTTTTATTTAAACATTGTGAAATATTGAACCTAAAAACATTTTCAAAATTCCGATTTACATATATGATAAAAAATGGTTCATATGTAGTGGTGATCATTATTATTTTATCTGTATCAGATGCATCGTACAGATGTTTTACATTGTTTTCAAAATACTGCTTGACCCTTTTATAATCCATATATGACCATAAATACATATGTATTATTTCAGCAGCATGCATTTTATACGGACAATCATATAACATAATTAATGGTCAAGTTAACAATTATTATTATTTTTTAAGAATAAAAAAGAAAAGGTTATTCTCAATATGAATTCATTGATTTCCAGAAGCATCCTCCCATACAATATCCTGAATCTTTATAGTTAGACTAGAATCAGTGATCGTATCTAAAGCGATTTGATAACCTGGGATACTAATATCGGATTCTTGATGTGTGTGTGATGCGAGAAATTCAAGTCGGGAGGGTGTGTTATGGGGGTCTGTGTCGGTTTCAAAGCCTGCTGGTAATTTATCCTGAATATCGGTAATTGTTATACCATCTGGTGGGGTGGAGATAAATTGCTCTTCTATAATTTGAACAGAAGCTTTTTTTATATTAGCAGAGGCTGTTGCAGTTGAACTGAATTCTTTGAATATAAAAGGCATGGAATTGCCATCTACAGGACCTGATAGATTAAACTTAGATTTTATAATAGAATTACCATCCTTAGATGTAACTTGAACTGCTAAATATGTACTTATATCTTTAGTTTGAGTATTACCGTCACTGTCACTATAGGTGTATATGGCACTTTTGAACTTTGTAAAATCAAATCTAAATGCTAAATATTTTACGTTGGACCCTCCTGACATATTATAATATGAGCTATATTTTTTTTTGGAGTATTTTATTTTAAATTTCGTTTAGCATTTATTCACCGATTCCAGGTAACCATAGATCCTCTCGAAAGGGATTGATTACCACAAAGAAGTTGACGACGTTTTACTTTTAACACTTCGTTTAGCATTTTTATTTGGTTTAAATTTTGACTTGATTTGTAATTTACGGTAAGATCGTATTTCATGTAATAATTTTTCTTTTAAGAGAAATGTTTGAAAAGTTTGTTGAGGCGAGTAACATCTTATTTCGCGAAATAATTCTTCTTTTAAGCGAAGTGTTTTACACATTTGTTCAATATGAACAAGATGTGATTTATTTGAATATTTTAATGAGTTTGTCGAAAGGTTAGTTGGCTGAAAGTTGTCCCAATTGATTTTTTGTGTTCGATGGGTATAACAGAAGTCGGAATTCATTACCTTAAGATTGCAACATTTTTCTTGTTGAACGCTGCCTTTTTTTGAATTGAAAGTTATTTTGTTACATAATGTAAGAGAATTAGTTGCATTTGGTTGCATATGTTTCTGGTTGGAATTTATTTCTATAATTGCCATTGTTGTAGATATACAATTTAGATTCTTTAACTATTATGAATGTTTTGCTTTTTTATGAGCATTTAAACTCTTTTTTGATTTATAAATATTTTCACAATGGTCACATTTGAATGAAATTTCAAATTTTTGAGAGTCATCGGGTTCAGGTGAGTCTTGTGATATATTTTGGAAAGATCTTTTAGGTTTGGTTGCAAGCTGCCCGGTTTGAGTAAGGAGTTGTTCGACATTTGGTAATTTGTATGTGTCAAGTTGATTTATGATGCCTGTAGAGAAATCCTTGATTATTTTTTTTGTTTTGATTATTTTTTCGTTGAAATCCTTGTACTCGGTCGTAATATTGTGGAGTAGCTCAGGTGTGATAATGATACAGTTGTCAGGAGCGTTATCTTTGTCTTTGTTGTTTAAGTGCATATTCCGATGCAACTTGGTTAGATTTTTAAGCAAGTCGATTGATGCAGATATCATATGAGTATCATAGTTAACATTATGTACATACAAGACAGCAATTCCTTTAGATGGATCAATTATGTTGATTTCCCAATTATCTCGATTTGCAATACCAGACTCCATTGAAAACATGACAGCACTTTGTTCTCTCAATAAAGAGTCCCTTACAAACTTATCTATTTCGACTTTTGGTACATTTCTTTGGTATGCTTTACATTCAACAAGAATTATAGTTGAGTCATCAAATTTGACAGAAAAGTCGCATGATGCAGGGTTGTTTGATTGATCTTCGACTTCACATTTAGGGTACATTCTCATAAGGATTTCTCCTAATTTTTTCTCGGCAATGCTCCCTTTGATAGTACTATTTTCTTCATTCTTTTGGAATGTTTTAGTAATTTCGCCAGTAACCTTGTTAATAAGGTCAGATTTGATCTGTTCGAATTTGATAGTTTCCTTGATGGTTTGTTGATCATTAAATCTTTCGAGAGAAGATTCGAATACATATTGTATTGCGGAAAGGTCGATTTCTTGTTTTGATTCAGTATTTTCTGGATTTTCGGGGTCGGTATCGAGAATCAACTGTTCTTTTTCAAGAGTAATTGAGTGCATGAGTGTTAAGAGTATAGACTCTACATCACATTGAGTTTTCTGAATCCAGTCGATGAGTTTCTCATTGTGTAACTTGATGTTCATGATGAATTTTTGAATACTAATAAATGAGCGTAGTCTTTAAGTATTATGATTTATTATCAAAAACAAAATATCAATTCGAAATTAATAAATTTATTTAGAAATTTATTGATATTTGTTAAAGAAGTATTATTGTTTGGTTAAACTGACTTCATAGGATGTGTCTTTGATTTCTTTTTAGGTTTCTCAAGAGAGATATCAGCAGCACCACCAGCTTCAATATAATCTTGATATTGTTGATATGTTACATATTCGCCATTAAGTTTAGTCATTTCTCGAGCTGCATATTCCATACCAAGGGCCACTTCTAATATATTTTGAGTGGTGTAAATATTTGTCAGTTTGAATGTATCCCAATGTTTATTTTGACCAGTACAACGCCCGATCAACTGGTAGACAGCATCATTTGAATCGACACTGGAGTCTGAAATAATTGCGGATGTAAATGTACCAAATCCAACATTGGTGAGTGTCTGCCCGACTCCAACACAATATAGGCCAGTGAAAACAATGGGTCTATCTATTAGATTACTGTCTTGTATAATCTGAGATATAACATCGGATACTTCCTTGGTAGAATATTGACCACCTATCAATGTAACTTTTACCATGGTGTTTTCTTTGTCAATTAAGTCATATTCGTTTTCAAAGTAAGACAGTGTTTTTTCAGTTGAGTTGAGCACAATAACAACAGCATTCCATTTTTGGTCAAATACAACTTTACGAAGAGCGAAGTGACTTTTTTTGGTAAACAACGCAGGTGCGAACACACGGGCACGAGGTTCATTAAGAACCTCCGGGTGCAACGTCATGACATATTTGGTATATAGAACCGAACAATCCAAGTCTTTAGAATCCGGTAACATAGCTTGGATATCGTAATCGGGTGATTGAATGATGGTGTGTTGAGCATTCGATATATCCGTGTAGTTATTAAGCTTAACAGGTAGATATAAGGTTTGCTGAATAGAACCCCAATTAGGAGAATCCTCAATGAAGACAGCATTTGGTGTTGCAGTAACACCAATAATTTTTTCGACAATTTGATAATCATGGCACAGTATTTCAATTTGTTCTCGAACACTTTGAATACGGCGATATGAATCGATATATTTATGAATTTCATCAAAGTAAATGAGGACTCTTTTGATTTGAACTTGTGCAGTATCCAAGTAGTCAATAAGATCCATGTATGTTGATATTCGTGTGCGGTTATTACACATGATAACGATACGAATGTTATTAGAATTGATAATTTGTTGAGCCGTTTCGATATTTTTGGCATGGATGAATATTTTTTTGTCATTTTTAGCAACTTGATTTTTGGAGGAAATGATCAATATTTTACCATGAGTAGTTGCAATATTTCGGAGGCGACTAAGAAACTGTATTTCATTCAACAGAGTGTTGATGGTGAATACTATATGTAGACTGCGACCTTCCCTTATATCAAGGTTAAGCTCTGTTTCAATTTTGTGAATACATTGCATAGTCTTGCCAGATTGAGTGAGGTTTGTTATAAGAGTAAATTTTTCCATATCTGTTGTTTGTTTACAGATCCAACCAGATTATACTCTGTTTATGTTAATACATCCTTTAAGTATTGTGATTAATTGAAATTTTTAATATTGTAATAGAATTTTTGGATATCGAAATTTGAGATAAATATATATTTTTTAAGACAGTTATCATAAGAAGATGAACCATCATAGTAAGTAGATGATGTTGAATTAACTTCACGAATAAAATTAAATTTATCTTTTGTGACTGGGATCATACGAAGATCATTTATGATTGAATCAAATTCCATGTAGCCCCATTGAACCTTACTCAAGTCGGATAGTTTACATTGATTTTCTGTACCATTAAAGTAATAGCCCCATGCGTGTGATCCCCCTGGATAATTTATATTGTAGTCAAAATTATTTACTTCTGCAGCAGTAATGTTGAATCGGATGTGCCATACATAGTTATCTTTGTACAATATGTAGTTTCGAAGTGATTTTGGTAAACGTTTGTTTGTAACTATAGATTTACGAACAATTGATTCAAACTTTTCACCGAGACATTTGATGTAAATTTGTTTTGGTAAATTTGTATTAACAATTAAGGAAATGAACCGATTATTTTTGATAAGTTCATATAATTTTTCTTCAATATATATGATATCATTTAATAAAGATGACCATTTTGGTAAATATGGGTGCAGCTCTGTTTCGTGATTTGTTGTTTTAATTTGTGAAATGGTATTTATTGATTTTGATAAAAGTGATTTATGTAACTTATAAAAAATAAGAATTTCAAGATCAAAAGGTAATATTGGAAATATTGTACATTGCAACATGTTATTAAATGTACAATATTTAGATAAGATATGAACGGTTTGTAAGATAGTTAAGGTAAAATTATTTATTTTCAGTGTTATTTTTTTCGAGTTCTAATATATCTATCCGATGTTGTAATAGTTTGACTTCAGATAACAACGTTTGATATTCGCCCGTTAGGGGTTCAGAAGAAGTTTTTTTAGAACATTCAAAATACCAAATATAAATATTAGAGGTTGTTTTACAAAGAACAGATAACACACCATAAACTAGATCAAATGATTCGTATAAGATGATACCAAGAACCATATAGTAATAAATATTTATTTTAAAAAGCTTACTGAAAGCAATATATTGAAAATTTGAATATTTGATTTAGCATGTATATTTGTATTATAACATTAAATATAGAAACTGAAATACAATATATTGCAATGAATTTAACGAGATTTAGTTGATATCGTTTTTTTTTCTTTGCTGTACGTTTTCTTGTTTGTAATTTTTTTACGAGTGTGTTTGAGATAGTATCACATAGTTCAGCCAATTGCTGGTTACCTAGTTCATTTGTAAATTGAACCGTATTGGTTTGTTGTTTTAATGAAATATTTTCAAAATTACCATTTTCTTCGTTAATTGTCCACCATTCATACATTTCTTGGCTAATTGAATAATATGAAAATAAATAATTTTACCAGTCGGCTCAAAATGAGATTTATTATTATTCCTCATTATTATTTTTGAAATTTCCCGAAATAATGAATCAATCTAATATAACTCTTTCTGTAATTCGAGGGAATTTTGATAACAAACGGTCGTTGATATTCTTAACTTCAATGTATTTGGCTTGCCATAATGAATTATCAAATCTTAAATCCTGATTTTCTTTTCTTAACATGTCGATTTCGTTATTAGTAATTGAAATATTTTGATTCAATTTTACTTTACACCTTTTTTCATGTGAAGCGTAATTATAATAGCTAAAACTGCGACAACAATAGGGACATTGTTTTGCGGGTCTATCAATCTTTTTAGGCTTTACTTGGGTGTCATTTGATTTAGTGATATTATTTTGCAGCTCTGATGTTTGCTTATCCATTATTCCACAATATATTTTACAATAACCATATATAATAATTTTTTAATTAATAAAATGAATGAAATTGTAACATTTATAAAATAACATAATCAATAAATATATTCATAGTAATTAATAGTTAACAGCTTTTTGGATATGGATAATTCTAAATTTTCGGATATTTATGATTACGAATATAGACCAACTTGGATACTAAGTTTTTTTTTGTTTTTTTTTGGATGGCCATTATATATTCCTTGGATATTATATGAGAATAGTATGATTTTACTAACAATATTCTTTATAAGATTGAATGAAATAAAGTATAAAAAAATGGTAAAAGATTTAGATAGAAAAAGTTATGAAATAGAATAGGCAAAGTATTTAATAAATAAATTATTACATAAAGGATATAAGCGATAGATAAAAAATGAGCAAGTGTATTAATAATTGTGGATTTTTTGGTGGGTTAGAGACCAGAAACTATTGTTCGAAATGTTTTGCAGAATTGGATATAAATTTAAGAACAGAGGATGAGTTGACTGAAAAATATCCTGTTCAGACAAACACAGAGAGATGTTGGGATTGTAACAAAAAGGTTGGATTAACAGGATTGAAATGTTCATGTGGGTATGTATTTTGTAGTAAACACAGGTTTCCAGAAAATCATAAATGTCGAATTGACTACAAAGAAATTGGTAGATCCCAATTGATAAAAAATAACCCGATAATTACATCGGAAAAACTTAGGAAAATCGAATGAATCAATCTGAATTTTGATAGTTGTAGAGTATCTTCCCCATGATGTTATATACAGATATCATTGACTGTTTTGTTGATGAAGAAAATACCATTGTTCCTGTAGTATGAAGTTGTACGGTGACAATATCGTTATGGGGATCGGGTGTCAATTTGATCAACAATCTCCTGCCTTGTCGAAGTTCTGGTGGAGGTAGTAGCAATGGGACTTGATTTGGTTTGAGGTTTGGGTTATTATTTTTGACGAGTAGGTTTTTGTATTCGGATTGCATTATATCTTTGATATCTTTCAAACCAAACTGATTTGTAGATGTTGGTTTTAATCGGAGATTTGATTTTGCGACACCATTCAATAATGTAATCTTGACGTCATTAAAATATGATGGTAATTTTTCAAATATTGGGTATATTTTGGTTGCAAATGTACTCATCTTCACCGCATATTTTGTGCTGTTGATTTTGTATATGAGTTGTTGAGAGATAACACTTATTTCGGCATGGAGTGTAGTTGTACATCCAGAAATGTTGTATTTTCCATTGGCAAAGATCTTGATATCATAACGATGGGTGTCGTGACAATATAAAAGTTGAATTGAATTTTGAAAAGTTGAGTAGTTAATTCTTTTTCTTTTGCGCGATGCAATAGGTTTATTCCACTTTTGGTCATTGTTGAAGGATTTTGTCATTGATTCCTGGTTGCGAATAAATATCCATTGTTCAGTACATTCAAAATGATTAAACAATTCTGACAGATTGATAATATCAAATACATCAAAGAATAAAAGCATATCTACCCAATTATCACCGAATAAAGGCACTTGTTGATCACCCATGCATTGCGAAATCCAAAATTTTTTTGATTGTTGTAAAAGCTGTGTAACGATACAGTTTTCATTAGGATTGTTATTGTCGATAAAACAACAACAAGTGAAAATTAAATCTTTTTGGGGATCAGATAATTGTTTTAGTTTTGTTCGAATAGACTCGGATTGTTTGTAGGTAGTGGTTGGTGCTGCTTTGAATGTGAATCTGGATGAAGATACGGAAATCATTGTTAGTTGAAGTTTGTCGATGATAAATTCAGGTTGACCAAAGTGATCATGTGCAATAACTTGTGGTTCGTTATTTTTCAGAAGGAGTTTGAGATGTCCAATACATTTGAGAACTGGGAAATTCTTTGAAGGGGTCCACTTAATAATTGCAAAAAGATTGTGCAAATGAATTGAGTATTTCACATGAATATATAGGCAAATTATGACAAGTTTGTTGCACCCCTGATTGATTAAATAAATATCATCAAAGTAAACTTGAATTTCATTGAACAGTTGTTCGGTTTCGTTGTAATTGATATCTTTGAGTGAAGCTCCCATGGTGATGATTTCAATATAATTATGTAGCGTCCACAATTCAAACTGTTGAACTCTTTGAGTATGTTTGTTGACGATTACAAATGCATTATAGAATTCTCGTTGATCAACTCCATTGCAGATTGACTCTTTCAGAAAGTCTTGTATTTTTAACAGTACTCCTGAATCTTGTAATGAAACATAAATGATAGCACACATGATAGCATGAATAGATTTCCCCTTGAATACATTTGGGCTTGTGTGAAATATCTCATTGAAATACCTTGTTGAAATCTTTGATAAGTTTTCTTTGGTTGAATTTGAGAAATGAAATGATCCATTATAGATAAGAGATTTAATTTGATGTGTATACTTCTTGAGGATTCCTGACCCATGTGTATTCAAACTAGCTCGAATTGATTTGACCGGTTCATCCACATCTAGAGGAGTAGCTAAGTTCAAGATAGAGTTGATAATAGAAAATATGTCAGAAACCCATTGAACATTCAGTTCGGAGTAAGGATCAAAAATCCATTCAAAAGATTCAACTTGAAGAGTTGTCAATTCAATTTCCAATTCGAAGTGACTTGTAGGTTTGACAGAATCCTTCAAAAATGATTTAACTTTTGTGAGGTCAACTTTGTAATTTATCGAAGTAAATGATATCCTCTCCTTTTCTCGTTTCACATCCCAATTTAACTTACATGAGTTGGATGTGTTATTCATTTTTTCTTGACTTACTGTACATCGAATTACAAATGGATTCTTTTGACCAGATAAAAATTCTTGAAAGTATTTTCCAGCAGATTCAATAAATATTTTTTTCTTATGAATGGTCCCCATAGATTGCAACGCGCCATTTTCGTCGTAATTGAAAGTTTCCCTTAAGTTAGATCCTTGGTTATTCTGAATATGATCCACTTGCTTGGTGAAGAATACTTGTTCGGGTGCAAAATCTTTGAGAAGTTGTTTTTTGACCTTGTTGTAAAATGATTCGGTTATACCGTTTATATAACCTGAATCTGGATATTGTATACCAAATTTAAATTCGATTTCAAGTTCGTTTGGTTGATAGATTTCCAAATTGTCAAGATAAATATTCAAAATACATGAGAATTTGTTGTAAGATTCCTCACCCAATAACTCGATACACTCTTTTGGAATTGATAAAACATCATCAGATTGTATAGATTCCACCAATCCTTTATGGATACTTTGGTTTTGACAATCGAAAGTTGCCAATATTTGATTCGTATTTTTTTTTTCATGGTTTACCAGATGTTGAGTGTTGGAATCAATAGAAGATATATATTGAGATCCGACTACAGTTAATGTATACCCATCTGAATTGAGAATCTTTGCAGCTTTGTATGACAAATGACCGGGTTTGATAACTCTCGAAGGGGTGACATACTTCATTGGAACAAAAATTTCTGCGATTTGTGGTAAGTTTTGTAGTTTCTGCAAGGGTATATCTTTAAATGTAGTGGTATGTTGTCCGTAAGTAAGCAACTCTTTTGCAGTAATTGGTTGAACACATGCAGCTTTAACATTATCTGCTGTTACCTTTGAATTGGGATATCTTTTATCAGATCTGTTTCTATAAGGAACCAATTTGTGTGCACCACCAGCAGCATGTCCATAACAAAATTCAACAATATTTCCAACATTCAAATTGAAGTGTCCTTGTGGGATTATACAAGTATTCAAAACAGTTGTTTCGGCCCATTTTGTCAGAGAACTTTTATCCATTACACCCAAGACAAGATGAACCTGATCGTTCTGGTAACTCATTTTTTCCATAATTGACAGGTCAACTGTCTGAAGTTTAGTGTTTTTAAACTTCAGACATGAATCAAAAGATCCTCTGAAATATGGGACGTTTTTCATGAGAACCAGGCCATCAATCGTAAATCCATCAATCGATTCCACTAGGTTGCCATCTTGATTCAGCAGTTTGGGAATTTCAGACATCTTATACGGAGAACTGATGTCGACTAATTTGTCAACAAAGCTTTGAGGTTGAATCTGCTGGAAGTAGTCGGATATAAGATTGAGCCGTGAAATAAATGGTTGCATTTCAACATTTTTGTTTAAATACATGACATCAAATATCTTGACCCTTGTTTGATATATCGGGTCTTCCTGCAACAATTCTCCATCGAGTATCAGTGTATGAGTTGCTCCACCAAGTTTCATATTGGTGTGA
>CERI01117090.1_pt1 | contig 11222 bp, 10 predicted proteins | sample 350261 | NCBI WGS metagenome assembly CERI01 (sample SAMEA2620979, study PRJEB7988) | marine metagenome | isolation source: saline water (ENVO:00002010), including
CGTTTATCTTGAATAAATTTGTTTTTTTACTAATTGCTTTAAGTATTGATTCTGTAAGGTTACCTGCTCCAATTATTGTAATATGATTTTTCACGTTCTTTTACCAAATATTTGTTGTCCTATTCTAATCATATTAGCGTGATTTTCAATTGCAGTTAGATAATCTTTACTCATACCCATAGACAGTGTATCTAAATTATCATATCTATTATATAAATCTCTCATTTTTGAAAAAGATTCTAAAGGTGACTTATCAGCTTGAGGTATAGTCATAATACCTCTCAGTCTAATGTTACTCATTTCAATAAGCGATGATGATAAAGAATCATATTCACTTAATAAAATTCCTCCTTTTGAATCTTCTTCATCAATATTAATTTGTATACATACATTCATTATTTTTTTATGTTCTTTGCATTCATTATTAATTCTTATTGCATGCTTTTGTGAAGATAAAGTATGAATCCATTCAAAATCTTTACAAATAGCCCTGATTTTATTTGATTGAATTTTCCCTATATAATGCCATCTTATAGATGAATCTTTTATTTGATTTATTTTGTCTTGCGCCTCATCTAAGTAATTCTCACCAAAATCAATTTGCCCTATTTTCTTAAGATCAATTATTTTCTGATAACTTTGAGTTTTTGATACAACTATAAGATTTATATTTTTGTTAAATATTTTTTCATATCTTTTAATGTTTTTTATTATAGCTTTATAATTATTAATATAATTAATGCTCATACTTAATTATTATCAAATAATATTGACATAATTGCCATTCTCACAGAGATGCCGTAAGACACTTGATTAAGGATTACAGAATTAGGACCATCTGCAACTGTAGACTCGATTTCTATACCTCTATTAATTGGCCCTGGATGCATAACTATAACATCACTTTTTGCTTTTTTAAGACGTACTTGGTTTAGACCATAATCAGTATAATAAGAATCCATAGAAATCAAAGCATCATGCATTCTTTCCTTTTGTAATCTAAGCATTATGATTACATCCGAATCATCTATCCCATCATTCATTTTAGAAAAATAATTTACATTCATTTCTTGATAGTTATCAGGTATTAATTTTTCTGGGCCTACGATATTTATATTTTTTGTTCCTAGAATATTTAATGCATAAATTAGTGATTTAGCTACTCGAGAATGAAGGATATCACCTACTATTGCTACATTTAAATTTTCAAAACTTCCTTTATGTTTTTTTATAGTAAACATATCAAGCATTGCCTGAGTAGGATGTTCATTTGACCCATCACCAGCATTTATAACTGCGATATCATCACTTACAGATTCTGCAATATAATGTGCAGTACCGGGAACAGAATGTCTTACTATAAACATTTGACAACTCATCGCTTCTATAGTTTTAATCATATCCAAAATCGACTCGCCTTTAAGTGTGGATGAATTTGAAATGTCTATATTTATAAAATCTGCAGAAATCTTTTTTGATGCTAATTCAAATGTGGTTTTAGTCCTTGTGCTGGGTTCAAAAAATAAACTGGCAACTACCTTTCCTGAGTACTTAAGTATATTTTCATTATTATGAAATCTCTCTGCTCTATCTATAATTTCGTATATATGAGATTTAGATAAATTCTTAATATTAAGGAAATGCTTCAGCTTATTGTCTCTAAGCTGTATATCATGATTAATTTTCATTTAATCAATAATATTTTCATTAATCCAGCTTTGCAAGATAATAGATGCAGATATATCATCAAAATCCGCTGATTTTTTTTTAGTTACACCATCTTTTCTCATATCAGCAAAAGTATTCTTTGCTATTTCGCTTGTTAGTAATTCATTGAATAATACTATTTCCACATTAAAATCTAATGAATTTTTAATATTTGCTGCAAAAGATTCTATCTTTTTATGGATGATGCTTTGTTTCTTATATTCAGGATAACCAATAATTATTATTTTAATATCCCATTCAATAATTACTTTTTTTATTTCCTCTGGTACATTCTTATATATAACTTTTAGTGGACGTGAACTTTTTGTAATACTTTGTCCTATCGCTAAACCAGTTTTTTTTAGTCCAAAATCAATACCAAGTAAACAATAATCATTCATTTAATTCAATATTCTTATTATATGCTTTAATATTCTTTAAAAGTTCGTTAGCAATTTTTATAGATAGTCTATTACGTATTTGTTGTATGCCTGTTGGTGAAGTAATATTAACCTCTGTAATATATTTTCCTATCATATCCACACCAGCAAAGAACACTCCATGATATTTAAGAAATGATGCGATTTTATTTAACAAAGGTATGTATTTACTCTTAATCTTAGTTATTTCATATCTACCACCGCATGCTAGATTTGCTCTAAATTCACCCTTAGACGGATATCTTGTGAGTACATTTTCATCTACTATACCGTTATATATTATAATTCTATTGTCACCATTTTTAATTTCTTTCAAAAATTTCTGTGCAACAACAATTTTATATTTTTCAATGTATTTATGTATTATTTTTGACGTACCTTTCGTATCTTTTAATTTAATAATCCCATTACCTGCCATTAAATTTATAGGTTTAAGTACAATTTCTTTATGCTTTTTTAATAAATTGTCAATTTCTTTAAAATTATTTCCTATTATTGTAGGTATCTTAGGCATTGAAAGGTTATAGCCCAATAACTTTTCATTAAAATGAAGCAGAGAATCTGGAGAATTAATTATATATGTATTTTGATATTCAAGTTCTTTTATCATCTGAACTAAAGTAATGTATTCATGATCAACCGGAGGGTCTTTTCTAAAAAAGATACAATCAAGCTGATTTAAGTTTATTTTCTTTTTTTTATGTAATTTATATTCGCGTTTATTCAAAGAACTAATATAAATATCATTGACTGTTCCATAAACACAATTTGATTCCATATAAACTGAGTCTGGATCAATAAGTTTTACGGTAGATTTGTTTTGTAATGATTTAGCAATACTAATTGTTGAATCTGTTTTAAAATTTATAGATTCAATACAATCCATTAATATGCCAATTTTAAACATATTAGTCTATATTAAAAAGTTCTTTTGCTGCAGCTAGAATTGCGAGACGAGCTACAACGCCATAAACATAATATTTATTTATTTGCGAATCTATTGGAAGATTTAGATCTGGAGAGATACATATATCTTTCATAGGAATTGGATGAAATATCATTCCTGGAGAATTTAGATTTTCATTATTTGCTTTATTCTCATGAGTCCTATAAAAACCACCTATTAAAAAATTAGAGAAAGAATATATAACCGGTTCTGCTACGTTACATGATTCTTTTGTCTCTTCAAACGAATATACACCCTCTTGCAGAATAACTTTGTCTAATAAAATATTTCCTTTTGTAGATAACATTTTATTTCTTTGCTTGCGATTAAGATTTTTAATTTGGTCTATATTATCAATAGATATTACTCCCATACCATAAGTTCCAGAATCTGCTTTTATGATGATATATGGCTTCTCATTTATATTATATTTTTCATACTTATCTGAGATTATATTCAATAACTTTTCTGCATGATGGATTAAACAATCTTCTCCTTGTTTTGTTTTAAAATTAATTTCACCACAGTTTCTAAATTCTGGCTCAATTAACCACGAATCAATACCTAAAAGATTACTAAAATTTGTGCATACATCACTGTAGTATTTGAAATGATCTGATTTCGACCTCATTGTCCAACCTATATTTTTTGATGGTAATATAACTTGTTTTACGTTGTCTAAAAATGAAGGGACACCACTAGATAGGTCGTTATTTAAGAGTATTGCATCAGGGATAAAACCATCATATTCTAGTATTGAATTTGTATTTTTAAATTTATCATTATTAACAATACTTGGTTTTGTCACTTTTACTTCATAACCAGATTTTTCAATTAGTGATGATAAGTAATCTAGACTTTTCAAATAATATACATTTCTAGTATGGTCTTCAGGTATGATAAGTATCTTGTCAATTTTTGTATTAAGTGTATCTAAAGAATGTTTTACAGCTGTAATATAGAGTGACTCAAAATCACTATTTAAATTATTAAATCCAGCAGGGAATAAATTTGTATCAATAGGAGATATTTTGAATCCAGAATTTCTAATATCTATTGAAGAATAAAATGGAGCAGGGTATTTAAGCCATTGATTTCTAAACCAACTTTCAATTTGTTGATAATTAGCTATTATCTTCTCATGAATATTTTCATGATTTTTTCTATCGCTATATACTATGTCTTGAAAAGCTTTCATAATTATTTAGTAAAGTTATTGCAGATATACATGCAGTCTCAGTTCTAAGTATATTCACACTAATTCTTTTCATTTGCCATTCATTTGTTTTAAAAATATCAAGTTCTTCATCATTAAAACCTCCTTCAGGGCCTATAAAAAAAGAAATATCTTTTTGAGAAATCTCACTATAATTAAAAGGCGTCCCATTTTGATGAAGTATATATCTCGAGCCTTTTCTATTAGTATCAATATACTCATTTAATGATAATGGCGTATGAATCTTCATTAATTCATATCTGCCACATTGTTCACTTGAATGAATAATAATCTTCCGCCAATGATTTATTTTTTTTTGTACATTATTGTATTGGCTTCTCTTTGTATAAACTGGATAAAATTCATTTACACCCAATTCAACTGATTTCTGAATAATTAAGTCCATTATCTTCATACTCACAATAGATACAGCCAAAGAAACGTTTCTCTTAGGTATTGTTCTGTTAGTAATTTTACTTTCTAATGAAAGTTGTATTTTCTTGTTTATGGTTTTTACAGAGCATAAATACTGATCTTTTTTGTCATTAAAAATGACCAATTTATCTTGATCTTTAATACGTAATACACTTATTATTCTATGCGATAATTCATCAGAGCAATTATAGATTTCAGATGGCAAATAAGAATCTATAAATATTCTATGTACTTTTTTTTGTTGCTTCATCAACACCTTCCTTCATTACTTCAGATACAAATGATATCTCTTTTTTAGAAATGACATAAGGAGGCATAAAATAAATTACATTGCCTAATGGTCTCATAAGAACATTATTTTTAAGACCATAAAGATAAGCTTTAACACCTCTCCTTTCTCTCCAATTATAAGCTATTTTCTTTTTTTTATTTTTTATTAACTCAATAGCTAGCACCATTCCCTTTTGTCTTACGTCTGAAACATGAGGATGTTCTTTTAATGATTGAAAGCATTTATTCATATGCGAAGATAATTTTTTATTTTTCTCTATTACATTTTTAGTTCTAAATAGAGAAAGTGTTGCATTTGCAGCAGAGCAAGCTATGGGGTTAGCTGTATAGCTATGTGAATGTAAAAATGCATTAAGCTTTTCATATTCATCATAAAAAGCATCATATATGTGATCAGTTGTTAGTATTGTTGAAAGAGTCATATATCCACCCGTGATACCTTTTGATAAACATATGATATCAGGTGTAATTTTTGCTTGTTCAAAACCAAACATAGTTCCTGTTCTTCCAAATCCTACAGCAATTTCATCAGCAATTAGATGTACATTAAATTTAGTACATGCTTCTCTGAGTAATTCTAAATATTTGTGATGATACATTCTCATGTAACCAGCACATTGAATCAAAGGCTCCACTATAACTGCACAAACATTTCGATGGTTATTCTTTATAGTTTTGTACATTTTATTAAACATTAGTTCAGCATGTTGTTCTTCAGACATACTTTCATTTCGATAATAACTATCAGGTGATTCAACAATTATTGTATCTTTTAAAATATTTTCATAAGTTTTTTTATATAAATCTATGTTGCTTACAGATAAAGATCCTAGTGTTTCACCATGGTAACTATTTGATAACGCAATAAAACCTTTTTTAGATTTTTTACCTTTATTTTGCCAATAGTGATAACTCATTTTCATTGCAGCATCGATAGAGGATGATCCGTTATCTGTGAAAAAACATTTTGTAATTTTCTTTGGAGTGATAGATATCAAATCTTCCGCAAGATTTATTGCAGGTTCATGAGTAAAACCTGCAAGAAGAACATGCTCAAGCTGAGATAATTGTTTTTTGATGCTATTATTTATAAATGTATTCGAATGACCAAAGATATTTACCCACCAAGAACTTATTGCATCAAGATATTTATTTCCATCATAGTCGTACAACCAAACACCTTTACCAGATTTAATTGGAATCATAGGTATCTTTTCATGATCCTTCATCTGTGTGCATGGATGCCATACAACTTTTAGGTCTTTTTTTACTAAACGGGAATGCTTCATAATTAGTTTTAACTAATTAGTATCTATAAGTATCTTTTTTGAATGGTCCGGTAGTACTTACACCAATATAGTCAGCTTGTTCTTTAGTAAGATTAGTAATTTTTGCATCAAGTTTTTCTAAATGAAGCAAAGCTACTTTCTCGTCAAGATGTTTTGGTAAAACATATACTTGTTTTTCATAATTTGAATTATTTTCCCATAGTTCTATCTGAGCCATTACTTGATTCGTAAAGGAGCATGACATTACAAAACTAGGATGGCCTGTAGCACAACCTAAATTGATAAGCCTTCCTTCAGCCAACAATACAATTTTTTTACCATCTGGGAATGTTATTTCATCAACTTGAGGTTTGATATTATCCCATTCGTAGTCTTTTAAGCTTGCAACATCAATTTCATTATCAAAATGTCCGATATTACATACTATTGCACCACTTTTCATGTTTTTCATATGATCATGGTTTATAACATTATAATTTCCAGTTGCAGTACAAAAAATATCTATTTCACTAATTTTATCTTCAAGTCTTACAACATCATAACCTTCCATACATGCTTGAAGTGCACAGATTGGATCAATTTCTGTAATCATAACTTTTGCACCAAGAGCTCTCAATGATTCAGCAGAACCTTTTCCTACATCTCCAAATCCACATACAATGCAGTGTTTTCCTGCAATCATAGTGTCAGTTGCTCTTTTAATTCCATCAACGAGTGATTCACGGCATCCATATAAGTTGTCAAATTTTGATTTTGTAACAGAATCATTTACATTTATAGCAGGCATTTTTAAAGAGCCTTCTTTAGACATTTCGTATAGTCTCAACACGCCTGTTGTTGTCTCTTCTGATACGCCTTTAATATCTTCAATAAGATGTGGATACTCTTTATGTATAATACTAGTTAAATCACCACCATCATCTAGTAGTAGATTAGGTTTCCATTCTGGATTACCTTCGATTGATTGCTTCAAACACCAAATATACTCTTCTTCAGTTTCACCTTTCCATGCAAATACAGGGATATTCTGATCTGCTATAGCAGCAGCAGCATGATCTTGAGTTGAAAATATGTTACAAGAAGACCATCGAACATCAGCTCCTAAATCAACGAGTGTTTCAATTAATACAGCAGTTTGGATTGTCATATGAAGACAACCTATTATTCTTGTACCTTCAAGTGGCTTAGAGGAGCTATACTCTTTTCTCAAAGCCATCAAGCCAGGCATTTCTGTTTCTGCGATTCTAATTTCTTTATGTCCAAAACTTGCTTGGCTCATATCAGCAACTTTATAATCATCCTTAATTCTTTTTACTTTATCTAATTCCATAATTAACCTCTTGTTTAAATTGCAGATTTAAGTATATCAATCTTATCTGTTTGTTCCCATGTAAAATTTTTATCATTTCGTCCAAAATGTCCAAATCCTGCTGTTGGTTTGTATTTAACATTTAATAAATCTAATGAGCTAATAATGCCATAAGGTGTTAGATCAAATACTTCATTTATTATCTTTGATAATTTTTCATCAGATATTGTGCCTGTACCAAAAGTATTCACTAATGTAGACGTGGGTTCTGCAACACCAATAGCATAAGATAGTTGTATTTCACATCTTGTTGCAAGCTCAGCAGCAACAATATTTTTTGCAATGTACCTAGCAGCATATGCTGCAGATCTATCAACTTTAGATGGGTCTTTTCCGGAAAAGGCTCCTCCACCATGCCTAGCCATCCCACCATAAGTATCAACTATAATTTTTCTTCCAGTTAACCCAGAATCTCCTAGCGGACCTCCTTCTACAAAATTACCGGTAGGATTTATAAATATTTTAGTTTTATCATTAATTAATGTATTCGGTATTACATCAAATATAATTTCTTCTTTTATAAATTTTCTTAATTCTTCTAGACTAATATCTTTTGAATGTTGTGTAGATAAAACTACAGTATCAACAAATTTGGGTTTGTCATTTTCATATTGAAAAGTAACTTGGCTTTTAGCATCAGGTCTTAGCCAAGATACACTTTTAGCTCTAAGAAGTTCTGTTTGTTTTTCTACTAAACGATGTGAGTAATAGATAGGTGAAGGCATTAAAAATTTAGTTTCATTTGAGGCATATCCAAACATTAAACCTTGATCTCCAGCCCCTTGTTTTTTATCTTCTTCACGATCAACCCCCATTTGTATATCCGGAGATTGTTTTGTCAAAAGTTTTATAATTTTACATTCATTGCCGTTAAACCCAAGATCATTAGAATCATATCCAATTTCAAGAATTGTTTTTCTTATTATTTCATCTATATTTAAATCACCTTTAGTTGTGATTTCTCCACCAACAACAACCGTTCCTGGCTCATTAGCTTTACCTTTAACAAATGTTTCACAAGCTACTCTAGAATTCTTATCTTGTTCTAAAACATGATCAAGTACAGTATCCGATAGATGATCACATAATTTATCAGGATGGCCTGGTGATACACTTTCTGAAGTAAAATAATACATCAATGCAGTTTATACGAGTATGAGGTTCTAATAAAGCCTATTATTAAATGTCTAACGCTAAATACTTATTTTTTGAAGTTTTTAATGAAATCACGCTCTTCATTTGATAATTCTTCACCTTTAGAATGGCGGTTAAGTAGTTCAAAATACTCTTTTTCATTACTATTTTTTTCGAGCTGACCAATAATCTTGTTAACTGTCCCTCTTGCTTGGTCCTCAGAGCTATCATCAGATTCCATAGTCATTATTTTATGAATAACATGATTGTTAGGATAGATATTCAGTAAATATCCAGCTTTAAAATTTTTATTAATTTTCTTTTCTTTTACTGCAGATATATAAATTTCTTTCAAAAAATTATTTAGAATATAATTCTCATAAGATTTTTCCTGTAGAAGATTTGGATATTCAAGAAGAAGACTTATTAATGTCATTTCTTTTATATCGAAATTATCTGTATCTGTTTGTACTACTTCTTTTTTAATTAACGAGCCTTTTGAAGGGATACTATCTATAGCGTTACCGCTTATATCTTCAAGTTCTTTTTTTAAAATATTCGTGTATGTTATATCAGGCATTTGGCTTATTATTTTTTTTGCATTTAAAGAAAATGCGGTACGTCCTTCAACAGTATTCATATTTAGATTAGATTTCAGATGCTGTATTATATATTGAGAGAGAGGCAAAGGTTCGTTTACTAGATTCATAAAATTCTCTTTTTGTTCTTTCACGAAAGTATCAGGGTCACTTCCTTCGGGAAGAAAAATAAAGAGTAATTGAATATTATCTTTTAGTTCTGGCAAACAATTGCTTATCGCTTTCCAAGCAGCAGATTTACCTGCTTTATCACCATCGAAACAAAATACAATTCTATTGGTATATCTTATAATTTTTTTAAAGTGATATTTAGTAAATGCTGTTCCGAGTGTAGCTACACAGTTTTTTATATCAGAATTATGTAATCCAATTACATCAGTGTAACCTTCAACAACTAATACACTGTCTTCTTGATTTATATATTTCTTGCTCTCATATAGACCATAAAGCTCATAGCTCTTATGAAATAATTTAGTTTCTGGAGAATTAAGATATTTAGCTCCTTCTTTTGAGTTAAATATTCTTCCACCAAAACCAATAATATTGCCTGTTGTATTTCTAATAGGAAACATTATTCTATTTCTAAATCTATCATATATTTTATTATTAGATTTTATTAACAAACCTGCTTCAACAGCATTATCTGTAATTTTTTCTTTATTAAAAATCTTTGTTAAATCATCCCAACTATCATTAGATAATCCGAGATGAAATTCACCTATCATTTTTTTACTGATGTTACGATTTGACAAATAAGTAGTAGCCTCTTTATTAGATTCTAATGTTTTACAATAAAAATCAGATGCTTTTTTATTAGATATAAAGAGATTATAAGATGTATCATTTTTCTTTGTATTGTCCGGCAATTCAAGATTTGCAAGTTGTGCTAATTTACTCAAAGCTTCAATAAAAGTTAAATGTTCATGTTCTGTAAGGAATTTTATAGCATCTCCAGATGCGCCACACCCAAAGCAATGATAGAATTGTTTGGTGGAAGATACGTTAAAAGATGGTGTTTTTTCATTATGAAATGGGCATAACCCTTTATAATTCGTTCCATTTTTTTGAAGAGTTACTTTATCTTTTATAATCTCAACGATATCTGTTGATGACAGAACTTGATCAATAAATGCTCTGTCAATACTTGCCATGTTTAAGCCACTTTATTTATCGTGTTTTTTATAATATCTTCCATTGATGAATTAAGTGGTTTAACAAGCTTAAAATTTTTGAGTTCAAGTGGTAAATTTTTTATAATTTCTTGAGCTTTAATACTTCCTGTTTCTCTATAATAATCTTTAATTACTTTTTTAAAGTAATCAATTGTAACTTTGTTTGATTTTAATAACTCAATACGTTCAACGGAACTATTATTAAGATTTTTTTTAAGGTTTTTATTTTTATCATACACAAATGCTACACCTCCAGTCATTCCAGCGCCAAAATTATTACCAACTTCACCTAATATCAATGAACATCCCCCTGTCATATATTCACAACAGTGGTCACCTGCACCTTCTACAACTGCTGTTGCTCCAGAATTTCTTACAGCAAACCTTTCACCTGCCTTTCCTTCAACAAACATTTTTCCACCGGTAGCTCCATAAAGGCATGTATTTCCTACAATACTATTTTTATCCGCAACTTTTTTGAACGCTTGAGATGCCTTAATTATAATTTTTCCACCAGACATCCCTTTTCCTACGTAATCATTTGCGTCACCTGTAAGATATATTTCTACACCTCCAGCATTCCATACACCTAAACTTTGTCCGGCTGTTCCCTTTAAGTTTAAT
>CERI01001408.1_pt1 | contig 11211 bp, 14 predicted proteins | sample 350261 | NCBI WGS metagenome assembly CERI01 (sample SAMEA2620979, study PRJEB7988) | marine metagenome | isolation source: saline water (ENVO:00002010), including
TAGTTAGTTTAATTTTAGATATATGATGATAACAGAAACTATCTTACCCCAATTCCTAAACTTCAACAGTTTAGAATCAATAGTATAGGGAGGTTGACCATGAAAAAAAATATTCTTTCTATTATCAATTTGATTTGTGTAATTATTGTAATAATCACACTTCTTTATCAATATTACGAAATAGGGAATGTTACTACAGATGGTTGGTTCACTCTGCTTTTCGTGTTTGGAGTAAGTATGACTCAAATTAATTATTGGAAGAAATATTTTTCTAAAGACTAAACTCCCAAAGACTACATTTAGTAACCTATAAATTCTTTGATACAAAAATAATATTAAACTTAATTTTAATTTAATAGGTTTTTAAAACTTCAAAATAGACAACCTTTTCATTTTCAGATGTATATGAAATAGTATTAGGATTACAACAAATAGTACAATCCTCAATTAAATCTACCGTTTCAGAACAAAACGATAATTCAATATCAATTAAATTATTTGTAAAGCAGGTTTGACACTTATATTTTTTTTCTACAATCATTCATAATAAATTTAACACTAATTTTTAACAGTAATTATGATTAATGGATAATAATAAATATTATAAAGATGGCCAATTAAAAGAGTCTCGATCTTATAAGAATAATCTTAGGCATGGGCTTTGGATTAATTATTATAAAAATGGTCAGATACATTATAAGCAATCATATATTGATGATAAGCTACATGGAAAAAAAATATCATATTATCAAGATGGTACTTTAGCATTTGAGGGTTCTTTTAATCTTGGTAAAAGAAGCGGTTATTGGATTTACTATTCTAATAAAGGAAAAATAGTTAAAAATATTTTATATAAAAATAGTAAATTAGAAGGTTCATGAAAAAATATTTTATTTCAATACTACTATGTATAATGATTGGTGGCAGTTTATCTGTTATTTTCAATTTAATAGGTACAAGCAATGGGTATGTTATTGGCGCTGTAATTGGCGGAGTGTGCGGATTTTTTGCACATTATACTGTTTACTATTATAAAAATAAGGAAGAACAATTATGAAGAGATATATATATTTTATATTCACCACAATTTTATTATCTCAGAATGAAGTTTCCCAATTTGACCTTCTAAAATTTGAGGATAAATATTTCCTTCCAAATAGCTATAAACCTTACAACGGAAAGATTATAGACTTTCATAAAAATGGAATTAAAAAGCATTATGGTGAATTTAGCAAAGGATATAGAGTAGGCACTTGGTATGAGTTTTATGAAAATGGTATGATTAAATCAGAACGTAAATTTAATAAATTAAATTCTACGTATACTGAATTTCATGAAAATTCAAGTATGAAAACATTTGGATTGTTTGTTTCAGATATAAAAGATGGATTATGGGTCGAGTTTGATAAAAAAGGGATGGAAACATTTAATCTTTATTATTCTGCTGGAATCTTAGATTCAATTGTTGATTTAAATAAACCTGTAGAGGTTAGTTCTATTGTAAAAGTATTAGATCCTATTCCTGATATTATTGATACTATGGTAGTTAAAAAAGATATTCTAAGAAATGGTGTTTTCAGCACATTCTATTCTACAGGTGAATTATATTCAAAACAGTATTTTAAAGAGGGTCTGTTAGATAGTAATTATATTAGCTATTATAAGAATGGCAAAAAATATAAGGAACGTTTTTTAGATGATGGTGTTATGATAAAACAGACCATACAATACAGCGATATTGGTATTAGACAAAGTGTATATAACGAAAAATATGAAGATAATACGTTTATAAAAGATGGTGAATATATTTCTTACCATTTAAATGGAGAAATGAATGAATTTGGATTATATATAAACGGATATAGAGCTGGCCTTTGGAATATGTTTGATCAGGATGGTAATAAAACATTCGATAAATACTACTCATATAAAACGGTAGATATGAATGAAGAATATACGGAGACAAATGTAGTTAAGTTTAATGATAATGGTACTAAGTATTTAGAATATTCGGTTAATTCTTATATTATGTGTAGACCAGCTCAAGATTGCTTTAATACAGTATATGCAAATGAGGTAATGGAAGGAGATTATACTCTTTACTATGATAGCGGTACAGTAAAAGAACAAGGAAACTATTTAAATAATGTGAAAAATGGTGTATGGACTGAATATTATGTTAATGGAAATATAAAAAGTATGATTGACTTTATCGAAGGTAACGGTATGTATAAATCATTTTATGATATTCCAGATTCTAATATAGTTTTTGAAGATGGATATTACTCAAACGATAAAAAAAATGGTAGATGGACCGAAAGAAATAAAAAAGGATTTTTAATTAGAGAATACTTTTTAACTGATGGAAAAATTGATTCAAATAAACCCATTAAAATATATGCTGTAAGTGAGGATTCAACGCTTATAGAAAATAATTATTTATCATTCGAATTTTATGCTGATGGATATCCTGATGAGTATACTCAAAATGGTATCTATAAAGAATTTTATGATAATGGAAATTTGAAAGAAGAGGGTATATATAAAACTGGTAAAGTATTTAGTACATGGAATAAATACCATAAAGATGGTAAGATAATAAGTACTATAGATTATGATGATAGAGGTAATGGAGATTTTATTTCATATCATCCCGAAGGTGAGGTTTTAACAAAAGGAGCGTATACGGACTATTTAAAAAGCGGTAAATGGGTTTCTTATTTTAAAAATAAAAATAAACAGAGCATTATTTTCTATTTAAATGGTCAAATAAATCCAAATAAATTATGTTTCTATTGGTATGAAAATGGTTACAAAAAAATGGAAACATTTTTAACTACATACAACGATAAAATTATTTTTGATGGTAAATATATAGAATATTTTGATAATGGAATTATTTATACTGAAGGCAATCTTTCAAATGATCTTCGTGAAGGAAAATGGATTGAGTATTATAAAAGTAGAATGCCAAAATCTATTGGTAATTACAAAGCTGGAGAAAAAGTTGGGGAGTGGATTTATTATAATGAGAGTGGAGATATAATTAAGACTGATTTATATGAGTAGTAACTATATCAGTTATCCATCTAAGAATTTTTTTTTATTTACCACTTGTTTAACAAACGGTCTATCAAGCCAAAAAATCCTATCTGATTTATTTAAAAAATATAAAATAGATGGAAGTCTATTAGCAGATGTTAATCAAGTTCATTCAAATAAAATTTTAGTTGTTGATAAATCTGGTAATTATGGTGAAGCAGATGGAATAATAACTTCACCTATAGATAATTTAGTTTTATTAATTAAAACGGCTGATTGTATTCCTATTTTTATTTATGATAATATAACTCGTAATTACGGGATTGTTCATGCTGGATGGAGAGGTGTCAAAAAAAAAATTCATCTAAAAGCGATTGAAAAGTTTATTGGTTTAGGTTCTCATAAAAATAATTTAAATTTTGTAATGGGACCATCAATCAAAGCGTGCTGTTATGAAGTAGGAGCGGAAATGCTTGATTATTTTGGAACTTCTGTAATTGAAAAAAACGGTTCATTTTTTTTAGATTTAAATAAATCTATCACAAGTGATTTCGTAAACATAGGAATAGTTAAAGATAAAATAAAAATTGATAGCATATGTACTTATGAAAATAAAAATTTACATAGTTTTAGAAGAGATAGAGAGAAATCAGGTAGAATGTTGTCATTTATAGTGAATAAAAAATGAATTATTTAGAATATATATTATTAGGTGCTGTTCAAGGCCTAACTGAGTTTTTCCCAATTAGTAGTTCAGGACATTTATTATTATTTAGAAAATTATTTGGAATTAATGAAGGAGGGTTGCTAATAGAAGTTGCTCTTCATCTAGGAACTTTATTATCCATTTTATTTTTTTGGAAAAAATTTATACATCAGAAAATCAATGAAACATTAAATGGTGATTTTAATTATTTATTAATAATTATTATAGGGACGATTCCTGCTGGCTTTATTGGTATTATGTTTGAAGATATAATTAAAGATTATTTTTTCGATATATCTTCAATGAATTATTTAATTATATGCTATTCTGTATTAACTATTATTATTTTTTCTACAAAATATTTTCTTAATAATAAGGGTTCAAGCATTTCTTATTTTTATGCATTCTTAATTGGGATGGCACAGGCCATGGCTATTCTACCTGGATTATCAAGATCAGGTTTAACAATCTTCATGGCATTATTATTAGGACTATCCTTTAAAAAATCAATGCAGTTCTCCTTTATGTTAGCAATACCAATACTGATTTTTTCATCTTTATATTTGATAATTAATAATATAGAATTTCTTATGTTAGATATATACTTTTTACTTGAATTAAGTATTGGAATTTTTTCTTCTTTCTTAATTGGTTATGCTGTATTATTCATGTTAGAAAAAATTATTGATAAGGGTAGGTTTTGGTTATTTTCTTTTTATTGCCTATTTATAACTTTGGTTCTTTTTTATGCAAACTAGTGTTGGTAAAGCATTAAGAACAATTTATAAAGATGGAAATAAGTCTTCTTATTTTTTATTGGGTGATGATTATTTTTTACAGAATATATTTATTTCAAAATTGAAAGATTATTTAAAAAATAAATTTGAAACTAAATATTATTATTTAAATGAAACAAATGATAATGATTCGTTGTTTAATAATATTAATAGTGTTTCTTTATTTGCGAGTAATACTATTTCAATAATTAAGAACTTCAATAAGGTATCAATGAAAAATCAGTCTAATTTATTAGAATACGTAAAAAAAACAGATGAGAGCAATATACTTGTTTTTATTTTAGATGATTTTATGATAAAAAATAAATTTTCTAAGAAAATTTCTCAAATTACTGGATTAATTGATACAAGAACACCAATAAATAATCAAAAAATAAAAGAATGGGTTATATATTATTTTAAATCTGAAAGTATAAAGATAGATAATAGTTTACTTGATTATTTAGTAAGTAATTTTGGTAATGATATTTCAACTATTATTAATGAAGTTGAGAAATATTATTTAATAAATAACAAAAAAGAAATTGATTCAAAAGCCATAGAATCTGACTATCAAAGTAAGCATATTAAGGCTTGGCATTTATTAAATGCTGTTGGTCAAAAAAAATTGGCAGAAACGATTGATGTATATAATAATTTACATATTAATGGAATTTCATCAATTCCTATTATTATGCAATTATATAATTTTTTTATGGAAATAATTTCCTCAAAATCAGGCTACAGCAGATTAAATAAAATTTTAAGCTCTAGGCTATCAAGTTACAAAAGAAATTATACTAATGATGAGATAATGAATATAATTATTGCGCTTAGAGATGTTGATGTTATGTTTAAAACATCAAGTATTAATAATGAAATAGTTATTAACTCATTATTGGTTAAAATATGTAAAGGTCATTATGACAACTAATCGTAAAACAGATGAAATTTTAATTAAAGAGTTCCAAAATGGAGATAGGAATGCTTACACTCATCTTGTTACACGATATAGGGATAAAATTATTAGTTTTTTATACCGCTATATGCATGATATGGATTCAGCAGAAGACCTTGCTCAAGAAGCATTTTTTAAAGTATACCTTAAAAAGGACTCATATAAAGAAACATATAAATTTTCTACATGGTTGTTTACAATCGCTTCAAATTTAGCTAAAACGGAGTTAAGAAAATTAAAAAGAAGAAAAACATCTTCAATATCAGATATTAATAAAGATGGTAATAGTGATAATATTTTTATTACTGGAGATAATATAGAGAAAACAGCTAATAATGAATCAAGACTGTTAGAAAAAGCTTTAGCTGAATTAGAACACGATTATAAAATAATTATTATTTTAAGAGAAATTCAGGAACTTTCTTATGATGTTATTAGTAAAATACTACAACTACCACTTGGTACTGTCAAATCACGTATCAATAGAGGAAAGTTAAAGTTAAGAGATATTTTAATAAATTATGGAGTTAATAATTATAAATGATTGATAATAAATATTTAGAGAAAATAACTGACTATATAGAAAAGACATTAACCAAAAAAGATAAAATAGAATTTGAATCATATATGAATAAGGATTCAGAATTTAAAAAAATAGTTAATGATATTGAATTAAATACTTTGGCACTAAAGAAATTAGATGATATTGAAGGCCCATCTAACTTTGTTGTTAAGCTTAATCAAAGAATTGATGAATATGAAAATAGTGGTCTATTTAATCAGATATCTTCTAAGATAAGTAATCTTTTCTTGAAATCTGATACTTTAACATTATTATCAGGAGCATCGTTAATAATAATTTTATCATTCTCATTCTTTAAATTTTCAAATTCTTCAGTAAATCAGCAAATAGTAGATATGAATGATTTTAATGATTCTTCGATGGCAATCAATGATTCTGACTCTTTGAATATTGAAGATCCTGTTTTATTACTTGGCAATGACAAGTAAAAAAGTGTTAACTTATGTTAGTTATAAACAATAGTTTAATTTAAGGTTGGTATAATTATGGCAAAAAAACAATCATTTAGTGATAAAACAGGTAAAAAAGCAGCAAGTAAAAATAGAATTAAATTAATTAGGTCTGCTGTATCAGATAAAACGGGTGCAGTAAGATTTTCAGAAGATATTTTACCAGTTCCTGATGGAAAAACTCCTGAAACTGTTATTAAAGAGTTTATAGCGTCTAAATAACATTTCTTTTCAAAACTTTTATAAAAAGGGTATTTTATACCCTTTTTTTTTATAAATTCTAAAATGAAAACAAAAAAAGATTTATCAATAATAGTTCCCGTATTTGAAGAACAGGATTCGCTTAATCAATTATACTCAGAAATAAAGAAGAATGTTAATGATAAATATAATTGGGAGTTAATTTTTGTCAATGATGGAAGCAAAGATAAGTCTAAACAAATAATTTTAGATTTAATTGATTCAGATTCTAATGTAAAATTAATTGATTTTTTAACCAATAAAGGTAAATCCGAAGCTTTAAATGCTGGCTTCCAAAAATGTATAGGTGATATAGTTATTACTTTAGATGCAGACCTGCAAGATAATCCAGATGAGATAGAAAAATTTATATCTGAAGTAAAAAAAACAAATGGACTTGTTTCAGGATGGAAGAAAAATAGATTAGACTCCTTTTCAAAGCGAATTCAATCAAAAATTTTTAATTATGTGTTAAGACTTTTAACAAGGATTTATATACATGATTTTAATTGTGGTTTTAAAGCGTATCCTTTTGAAGCTGTTAAATTGATGAATATATATGGTGGGTTACATAGATTTATGCCAATTCTTGTTAAAAATAATGGTTTTAAAGTGTCTGAGATTGTAGTGAACCACAGAAAAAGAGAATATGGTGATTCAAAATATACAAAGTCAAGAATTTTTCACGGTTTTTTTGATTTGATTACTCTTATGTTCTTTAAAAAATATTTGACAAGACCTCTTCATTTATTTGGCTCACTTGGACTATTATTGTTTATAGTAGGAATAATTATTAACATATATTTAACTCTTAATTGGTTTAATGGTATATGGATAACTCCTTTTAAAAACCCGTTGTTTTTTTTAGGTCTTCTATTGATTATTATTGGAGTACAATTTTTCTCAATTGGGCTAGTCTGTGAACTTATTGTAAATATAAATAAAAATAAAAGAATAAATATTGCTCGATACTTTAATTTTAATGAATGAAAATTGCGATTATTAGTCCTTACCCACCAATTAAAGGTGGAATTTCAAAAGAAACAGAAATAATATATTCAAATATTAAAGATACATATGATGTCAGTATAATAAGCTTTAATAGATTATATCCTAAGTTTTTATATCCCAGTGAAACACAGTATGATCATTCTATTAATATCAATGATAATAACATTAAATATGATATTGATATTTTAAATCCCATTACATGGAATAAAGTTGCGAGATATATAATTAAAAATAAGTTTACACATGTTATTTTTAGGTACTGGAATCCATTTTTTATACCATTATACTTATTTATAAATTGGAAAATTAAAGGTAGACAATCAAATATTAAGATTTCTTGTATTTGTGATAATATATATCCCCATGAGAGTTTTTTTTTAGAAAAATATTTTATTAAAAAATTCTTTTTAAATATCGATAATTTTTTAGTTATGTCTTCAGAATCAGAAGATAAATTACGTTCTTTAATTAATCCTAAAACTAAAATAGTTAAAAGTTTTCTACCTCTAAAAGAAAATATAAACTTAAAAATTTCAAAAAAAGATGCATGTAAAAAATTAGGAATATATAATCCTCCAAAATTACTATTACTATTTTTTGGATTTATTAGAGATTATAAAGGTCTTGATATTCTTATAGATTCTCTTGATTCTATTAAAGAATTAGATATTAAGTTATTAATTGCAGGAGAATCTTATATTAAAACAGATAAAATTAAAAATTCAATTAAAAAAAATAGTTTATCAGAAATGATTATATGGCATAAAAAATATATATCAAATGAGGATATTAACTTATATTTTTCTGCTTGTGATATAGTTGTACTACCTTATAAAAAAATATCACAAAGTGGAATAGTCCCGATGGCTTATCATTTTGATAAACTTATAGTTTGTTCAGATATTAAAAGTTTAAAAGAACATATTGTTGAAGCAGAGACAGGATATTTTTTTAAAAAAAATAACAGTAAACATTTATCAAGTATTATTTCTACGATTTATGATAATCATGATTTTAAGAAGTCTGAAGATTACATTAATAGATTCAAATATAAATATTCATTTGAGAATTACCTCAGTCATTTTGAGGAATTATTGTAATGGAAAAATATCCTAGAATAAATGTTTTAGTTTTAAATTGGAATGGTAAAAAAATCTTAGATGATTGTTTGAAATCTATTTTGCAATCAACCTATAAAAATTATATAATTACTGTTATTGATAATGGTTCCTTCGATGATTCGATTGAAGGTATTGATAAAATATCTGATAAGATTAGGATTATAAAAATTAATGAAAATATTGGATATTCTAGAGGGTACAATCACGCTTTTAAAAAACTTAAAAAAGATAATGATGATTTTTATTTTCTCCTTAATAATGATACAACTGTTGATAAAAATACTATTACGTCTTTATATAATTCCGTTAAAAAGTTTGGTTCAAATACAATTTTTTCTCCTAAAATTATTAATAGTAATGATAATTCTGTTTGGTATGCTGGTGGTAAATTAAGTCCTGTAACTGGGTTATCATATCATGTAGGAATTAATTCACATGAGAATAATGTTGAATATAAGAATTCAGTTACTGATTTTGTATCCGGTTGTGCAATGCTTATTAATAAATCAAAAGTTAATTCACTAGGTGGTTTTAATGAATCTTTTAATTTTTATTATGAAGATATAGATTTGTGTTTAAGAGCTAAAAACAATAATATAAAATGTATATTTGTAAATAACAGTATTGTTTATCATAAAATATCAAATTCTATGGGGGGTAGATTTAGTCCTTTAAAAAATTACTATAAATTAATTTCTTCTATAAAGTTTTTATATTTTAATAACAACTTCTTGATATTTATCATTTATTTATTAATTAATATTATTTTATTTCCCTTTAGATTATTTTTTAAAATATTAAGTTTGCTTATATCATGAAAATAAAAGATTACTTATTTGTTTTATCTATATTATTATTAGTTTCATCATTTTTATTTTATAAGCTAATAAATGGTGCTTATCTATTTACAAGTGGTGACTCATTATCACCAATAGCAGTAAAAAACGCCATTAAATTATATACTGATTCATATAATGATTTTCCATTATGGTTTCCATGGATCTTAGGTGGTATACCAACTGTTCATTCTTTTTTAAGTATTTCTAATTATTATTTTCCTCACCATTTAATGTTAATCTTATATGATTTTGGTTTATCATGGAATTGGTATTTCATTCTTCATTTAATTTTTGGAGGGTTAGGTTTTTTCAAATTAATATTATTTTTTAAACAAGATAAATACACAGCTCTATTTGGATCGATATTATTTTTACTAATGCCTTATCTAACAGTTATGTTTGCTTATGGTCATGGAAGTCAAATGATGACAGCAAGTTATATCCCTTGGATTATATTATATATGTTTAAGATTTATGATGGCTATAAATTAGAAAATTTTTTATTGTTCTCAATTTTGATAGGTCTTCAATTACAAAGAGGGCATGTCCAAATAGCATACTATACCTGGATGATGATTGGACTTTTCTTTGTAATTAACATACCAAAACTATTTAAAAAAGATAATATTAATAAGTTGAAATTAATAAAACAAAAAATAAGTCTAATACTATCTTTAATTATAGGATTAGGACTTTCATTATCAATATATCTACCCATATTAAACTATAGTTCTGAATCAATCAGAGGTTCAAATATTGGAGGTGGCGCTGGATTAGATTATGCTACTCAATGGTCTCTTAGTTTTAAAGAAATGTTTACTTTTATTTTTCCTTATTCTTTAGGCTTTGGAGGTTCTTTATATTTTGGTGATTTCCCATTTACTGATTATCCTAATTATATGTCAATTTTTATAATTTTTTTGGCATTCCTTGGTTATTTTAAATCAGATTTAGATAGAAAATATAAAATATTTTTTTTCGTTACGATTATATTTTCTCTGCTAATATCACTTGGCAATAACTTCATTGAATTTTATAAGATATTTTATGATTATTTACCTTATTTTAATAAGTTTAGAGTTCCTGCTTATATATTAATATTAACTCATTTTTCAATTTTAGTTTTAGCATCTTTTGGATTTGAATTATTGTTGAAGAAAATAAAAATTTCTTATCAAAATTATTATTTAATTTCACTTATTATTATATCTATATGTTATCTTTTGTTTAGTCATTTATTTGTTGGAGTTACAAATACTAACATATCTAAAATTTCTAATATGCACTTTTATGATTCGCTAAACATCATATTTGTATTAATAATTTCCTCTATAACAATATATTTTTATTCAATACATAAAATAAATAAAAATATCTTTATCTTGATTTTAATATCTGTATTATCATATGATTATTTTAGAATTAATAAAGAAATAATATCACCAAGTAATCATATCCCACATAAAAGTATTTTAAAGAAAAATAA
>CERI01113088.1_pt1 | contig 11209 bp, 4 predicted proteins | sample 350261 | NCBI WGS metagenome assembly CERI01 (sample SAMEA2620979, study PRJEB7988) | marine metagenome | isolation source: saline water (ENVO:00002010), including
GATCAATTAAGTGGGACATCTGGTTCTGGTTTTGCATTTAGCACAACAATAAACGTTTTAAACAGCTCTAAAGAATTTGCTGGGGCAGGTAATCCAAGTATAACAAATGCGTCGGGAACATTCGACCAAACAAATACGGTTACAACATCAATAAGCGGTACTATGACTGCAGTTACAGTACCTACTTTTGACTTTACTGGAACTACTATAGATAGCACAGGTGCCAATATTTCTGCTGCAGGCGGACAATCATATCTCAATAAAAACACTGCCACAACTATTAACTATACCTCTACAGCTACTTTAGACTCAGGTTACGAATGGGTTCAAGTCCCAACTCCCACCGATAACAATTTACCCTCTGGGGTAACAATGTCTGCTATTTCGGGTAGTGGTAGCACTGGAAACCGAGAAGTTACTATTGCTGGTACATGGCAAGCTACCTCTAGCGTAAGTCCTACCGTTACTTGGACTGGGGGTAGTGCTCAGGTAATCCCAACCCGTAGAAGTGTTTCAATATCTAGCTATGGAGGAGTAACAACATCAGCTGAGTGCGCATCAAGAAGTATGCCTATAACTGTGTACTTTAGCGATACTAGTAGTTCTTATACTGGTGTACGAAATGGAGACACCTTATACACTTCCGCTACTGGAAGCAGTACATATGGTAATGGTGCCGGCTATAAAACATACGTAGCTGATGGGTTTGGACAAACGCTTGGAACTGTAACAATTACTAATGGAGTAGTAAGTAACAGTGACACTTCATTCTGCTAATATTAAATAAAAAATAAAATAATAAATATGGCATTCATATACACATCTTTAAATGCAAATTGGGTGAATAATCCAGGTTTAGAACCATTAGTGGCTAGAGTTTATGCTAATGGTGTGGATATTTATCCAGCTAGTCTTAATGGGGGAGTTTTTACTCCTCCACATAAGCTTCGTGGATGCACTAAATTTCAATGGGAGTTTGATCAAGAAAGAGATGGAACTTATATAAAAATTGACGGAGCCACAACAGACACTTATCAAGTCCCAGAAGATTCTGTAGATAATTCTGGAGATTACAGATGTATAATAACTATAGGAGAGTCAGATGGTGAATGCGGAAGTACGATTACAGACGTTAGAACAATAGCAATTGTAGATTGCGGAAATATGACAACTATATTTTTTAATGGAAGTGGCGGAGCAGGCAGTAGAGATATTACTCCGGTATTTCCTCATTTTATTCCGCAAAACGAGCTATCGGTTACACCTCCTAGCTGGATAACTAGCTCGGCTCTTACATGTACTCTAGTTAGTGATAATTGCACGGCAACATTATCTTTATCAGCACAATCTGTTACTGCAGGAGGCAGAGCTAATACACCTAGGAACGGCTATATAGATGTTCAAATTGGTGACTTCTTTTGCTCTTATCCTGTCCAACAAGATTATATCAGGACCCAAGAGGGAGATGATCCAACAGATGATGATGATGACCCACCGATTGGGCCAACCTTATCACTTTCAGCACCAAATAATGGTTCAGTAATTACTAACGGTTCTCTTATAGTAACAGCAACAGCTAAAGTGATAGGTACGAATGGTCCATTAACAACAGACAGTGGTTTCACGTGGACAGATCCAACAGGAGACGTTTCGTCATTTGAGCAACCAACAACAGTACAAGGAGTTTCAACTCAAAAAGCTTTAGTAGATACCACAACACCAGGAACTAAAACTTTAACATTTGAAGTTACAGTTGGCGCTTTTACAGTCACTAAATCTATTGATATAACTGTAGCTGATATAGCCTTTATAAACCAAACTGGGGTTGTAACAGGCGAATCTACTGGAACAGTGCAGGCTAGAAGTAGTAACGGTTTTTCGTGGGGTGCTGGCGGACCAACTGCTCATTATGAACGGAATAAAGCAACTGGTAGTGGCAATTTTACAGTAGTAAATGGACCAGCCCAAATTGACGTAACGATATCTGACGGCAGATCTTTATTCCAAAACAAGCCATTTAATGGTAAAGCAACTATGAGATTTACCATAACCGGTCCTGGTATTGCAAATGGGTCATTTTCACAAGACATATCAGTAACTCCAGAAGCTGTTGATCCTAATCCGGATAACGCATTTGCGTTCCCAGCTTCTACAAAAGCATCAATTAATCCAAGTATTATAACAGGAAGACCAGATGGTAAGCTTATACCGGGCGAATACTCGTGGGAATTAGATTTGCATAGAGTAGCAGGTGAAGAAGGTGACGGTTCTATTGCATCAGGTTCACCTTATGGTGATGGGAGTGGTGTTATTGTTATACAGCAAAGCCCCTACCAGGAAGGAATAGCGGGCCCACCCCCAGAAGGAGGCTTCCCAATAAAAACTATACTATATAATCCCACAGGCACGATGATAGTCGGGCCTATATATACTTTTTAAATATATAAATGAACGTATTAGATTTTCAAGCAGATAAACTTATAACTGGAGTCAATATAATAGAGGGGAACCTTTACTGGACAGATGACAACAGTGAGCCCAAGAAATTGGAGATTGATAGATTTAAAGAAAGTGATATAGGACTAAACGGTGGAGCTACTACTATTAGTGATAGATTATTTAATCACACAGATGTAACAGTAATACGTCCACACCCAGCTAAAGCAATTGAGTTGGAATTGGTTGATTATGACAATGCCGAATTCGACGAGCAAAGAGAAACTTCACCAGAGCCTCCTTTTGAGCAAATATTTCCAAGGTTTAGTTACCGGTGGAGGTATGAAGATGGTCAATATAGCCCTTACGCCCCTTTTACGCAGGTAGCGTTTATGTCAAAAGATAGGAATTACGGAACTGCCGATGACCCCCAAAATTGGGACCCTAATAGCGCATACAATTTTGATGGCAATGATGGATCAATTGTAAACTTTGAAAATAGGAGCTACGAAAATAACACAACTATTACAGCAGCAATTGCGCCTCTTGTGAACCCAGATCCTAGTGTTTCAACGGATTGGGACGATTTAGGCGTAGCTGTTTTAACTGCTCAGCATGCTAACTACGTGGAAGGCTTCAACACTACTATGTTCAACAATACTGGTAGAATAGTTTTAAATAACATTCCAAGAGGCACAGCCGATGTGGTAGAAATTGATATTTTATATACGGAATCAATTAGCTCCACTATATACGTGTTAGAAACATTATTAATTCCACCAGAACAAAGAGGAATTAATTTCTCACTAAATAGTTCTTACGTAAGAGGAGTTCAAGGTTTAGAACCTGACCCTAACAATCCGGGTGATTTTTTACCACCTATGAATGGATATTTAGCTGGACAAGATTATGTTATACAGCCACTAAGTTATGCTGTAACAACCCGTAAAATATACAGTGCGTTGCCAGCTAATCAACTTAGCAGACCGTTTGATGATGTGCCTAGATTAGCAAAAGCACAAGAAATAACAGCTAACAGGTTAATTTATGGTAACTACCTACACAAATACGATCAACCAAGTGGGGTTAATTTAGAAGTTGAAACTATACCGGCAGAATCGTTTCCACATATTAATGATGCAGCTATTATAGCAGATAGATTAGCGGCATCAGCAACAGATGGGCTACATGTGAAAAGTAATAGAACCTATGAGGTGGGAGTTGTTTACATTGACGCTTTTGGTCGTCAAGGAGCAATGTTACAGAACGTTTCTACTTTTAATCCGGATGGCACCGTAAACGAAGCTAATGCTTTTAGAACTGCTTTTAATCAAGCTACTAGAGAAGCGTTACAAGTAACAATAAATTCTCCAGCTCCAACATGGGCAGACTCATACAGATATTTTATTAAAGAAGTGTCTATGCCACACCAAAATTTAATATCTTACAATATCTATAATGATGGCAGACCTAGTGATGTAGACAGCGAGTTTGTGTGGGTAGAATTTCAGTCAACAGATAGAAATAAGATTCAAGCAAGTTCAGGAGATGCTGCAGCGTCAGTTCTTACTATAAGAAGAATAAATGATGACATACAGAACATTAAAACAAGGTTTTTAGTCCAAGAAATTGCAAACGAAGCGCCTGATGTTGTCCTGAATCAGGTCAGAAGAAATATATTAAGTTCAGAAACCACTAATGCGGGATCATTTAATCATTTGTCACACGATACAGTAGCTGATATAACTTCTGGAGGATTGGATAGAGGTACAATTAACAACCAAACGTCTCTGTTTTTAGCACCTCAAAGTAATGACACAGTTACGTTTCAAACCCAAGTTGTTAATGCTTTTAACAGTTTTATAACTGAAGCAGGAGGTCCAGTTTTAATAGATACCAACACAACAAACACTATTGATTTTACTAGTTTAAACCAACCACTTTTTGCTAGAATAAGACAGCCTAGATCAGGTCAAGACTATGCGTCTGGTTTGGAAGATCATTATGTTGAAATACTTTCTATACAAACAAATAACGCGAACGCGTCTAACAATACTGGTAGAATACAAATTAATTTTGGGCATAGATATCTTGTAAATTCCGCTACTAGAGAAATAGAACGTTTAAATCTTAGTTCAGCTAACGGGTTAAAATCTACCCAGGAACAAGATTTTAATTTTGAATTGTTAACTGTCAAAATATCTGAAAAAGCTTTAGAAAGATTAGGTGGTAGATTTTTTGTTAAGGTAGCTAGAAATAGTTTAGTTACTCAGCAGTCTGAATTTACATTTGAGGGGGCAAAAACTAAATTAGCGCCGCATTGGTTTGAAACGGAGCCTATAGTGACGGAAAGCAACCTAGACTTATTTTATGAAACATCAGATACATTTTGTGTGTGCATGCATCATGGATGTCCAAATAAGCTTAATTGGTTTAACTCGGTAGCAGAAGTAGCTACTCCTGTGCCAGCTGAAGGAATTGAAGGCGGAGTATATCTAGAAACTACTCGAATATTTGATAAGTTTAACAGTGTTGAATTAACCAAAGGGGTTAGAGTTAACACACCAACGGAAAGGTTTGCAGCGGAACGGAAACCTTATGGTATTACATGGTCGGGTATTTACAATAGTAGGACAGGTGTTAATAGATTAAATCAATTTATAACAGCTGACGGAATTACAAAAGAATTAGAGCCTAATTATGGTAGTTTGCAATTATTGCATACACGCGATACCAACCTTATAGCAGCCTGTGAAGACAAGATATTTAGAATATTAGCAGATAAGGATTTACTTTACAACGCAGACGGTGGGGGCAACATAAGCGCTTCTAATAGAGTGTTAGGTCAAACTACACCATTTGTAGGTGAATATGGTATATCTAAAAATCCTGAATCTTTTGCTAGTTATGGTAATAACTTTTGGATTACAGATTCATCAAGAGGAGTAGTACTACAGGTTACACCTAATAACGGCCAAATAAATGAGATTAGCTCTACTGGATTAAGCGATCATTTTAGAGATAGGCTACATTCAGCTAGCAAGCTAATAGGAGCTTATGATGACTACTCTAATTCGTATATGTTATCTATGCAAGGTTATAACCAAAATGACACGATGATTGATGCGGAAGATGCAATTATAGGGGAAACTAGCGATATAACCTGGAAATATGAGCCAGCCAGACAAGGATGGTCTAGTAGAGTTTCTTACATACCAGAAAGTGGTTTGTCTTTAAACAATAAATTTTACACCTATAAAGGTGGTAAATTGTTCCTTCACAATTCAAACACTGTTCCTAGAAATCATTTTTATAATCTGCCTGTTAAAGCAGATCCTAATAACCCAGGAAGTTTTTTACCCGCGTCTTATGTGTCTGAAATTGAGGTAATCTTAAACGACAACCCTTCAGCTTTAAAAGATTTTTTAACATTAAGTTACGAAGGAACGCCTGGGTGGGTTGCAACATCTATTGATACAGATAGTGAAGATTTAACTATAACCAATACATGGCCATTTGTTAAAAAAGAAGATAAGTATTTTGCACCAATTGTTGGTCAAATACCTACTTATGGTTTAACAGACGCAAGCTTAGGAAGTGTAACTGCTGACGACGGTTCTACTGTATTTATAACAGGATCTCAAGATAAATCTGGTATTAAAGGATTCTATAATAAAGTAAGACTACAGTATGCTTTAGAAACAAAAGCAGAACTATTCGCTATAAATAGTGAAAATAAAATATCATCAAATTAAATTACAGATTAAACTTAAAAAAATAAATAAATTATGGCATTACCACTTATGGGTATTATAGGGGGCGCTGCACAAATAGCAGGCTCTTTAATAGGACGAGGCGCGCGTAGAAGAGAGGCTAAAGCAGCTAAAGCAGAATATGACGCACAGCGAACAGCTTTTACAAATTTTGATTTTAAAAATCAGTTTGCTGGATTAGAGAATGTAGCAGAAGATTTAACTGTAAATCAACAAGCGTCTCAATTCCAAGCTCAACAAACAGACGCAGCTCTTGGTCAAGGTTTAGACGCTATTGTTGCCAGTGGAGGTGGCGGTGGTGGTGCACAAGCTATTGCTAATGCAGCTCTACAGTCTAAGCAAAATATATCTGCTAATATAGCGCAACAGGAGCAAGCAAATCAAATGATGCGTGTAAAGCAAGAGTCTATGAATCAATTTAGAGAAGCTCAAGGTGCTGATGACATGCAACTAAGAAATTACGATAGAACTCAACAATTGCTAAACATGGCAGCTGGTAGAAACCAAAAAGCTATGGCCGCTAAGTCTGCAGCAACATCCGCTTTAGTAGGTGGTATTGGTAGCGCAGTTGGTGGTATTGCGACAGCAGGAGTAGCTAACGGCGGTTTTGGCAAAGGAATTGGTAAAGCATTAACAACTAATATAGGTGGAGTACCAGATAGTTCCGGAGGACTTACTCTTGAAGGGCTGCAAAATTTTTTAAAAGGTATCAGATAATAGATTATGGCGTTAGGACAAGGAATACATGATATCTTAAATTACAAAGATATCGCAGAAGCAGGACAACCCCAGAATTTAACTGGAGAAGCCTTAGTACAGTTAGGGGCTTTGTTTACTCAAATGGACTTTGATTTTAAAAAGGATAAAGGAGAAGACAAGCCACGTTTTACTAAAGAATTTTTAGATGAAAAATTTTCAATAAAAGATGAAGCACTAGATAAGCTTAATCCTTTTAGAAATATAACTACCGAGCTTATGCCAGGTGTAAAAAAATTACCTGAACTAAGCAAATTAATCCCTAGGCCTAAAATAACACCCAAACCTATTATAACAGATCCTAAGCGTGATAAAAATGCGCTTTATATTGGAAGAGATGTGTTGAATCTTGGCGGAACCGGATTAAAAGACACTAAAATTACTGGAAATCAAGAATCATCTACTCCTGGTAACGAAATACTTTCTGAACAAGCTATAGAAGAAAATAGATTAGAGGTGCAAAAAGGCTTTTCGCAAGAGCAGACTAGCGGTATCGATGCATCAACTGATATTCTTTTCCCCTCTACAATACCGGTTGTTAAAGGAAAGGGAATTGGAAGATTAAAAGATGACAACCCTATAAAAAGACTACAACAAGAACATCCACAAATACTAGAAACTTTACAAGGTTTAAGATATAAACAACCTAGTGAGGTTGACTCACCTTTATTTAGAGCAGCTCATATAGCATCTTCACCTTTTGTTAAAACAGATGAAGTGGATTACCGTTATATGAAGCGTGCTACAATGCCTGAATATGCTAAAGGTTCGCTAGGTAGCGCAGCTGCAGAAGGATATAATTTAGTAATTGATAAACGTAATTACGATCAAGCTGTAAAAAAAGATTACGAAACAGAGCTTGATGATGAAATGGGAGATCTAAATATAAAAGCTGATACTATAAATGAGCAGACTAGAAAAGACTACTTAGAACTTTCAATGAACAAGAAGAAGAAGTTTAATTCATTATTTCAAGCTTATGCTAATAATGAAATAAGCAAACTTGATTTTGAAAACGGCAAAGCAGCACTTGTTTCTGAATTAGATGCAGTAGCTGGAGCCCAAACAAATTTAACCAAGCTGCGTGCGGATTATCTTGAAAACAAAGGGACATATCATATAGACGCTTCTAAGCCAGAAATAGTTGATTTTTATAATACATTAGAAAAAAATCCCGAAAGTTTCACTATGAGAACCATAGATGGTATTGACTATTTTATAGGTTCAACAAGGCAAGGTAAAGAAGTAAAAGTACCTACATCTAAAATAGCTAACGGTACGGCTGGGTTCAGACTTGTTGAAAAAGCGAGTGTCACCCCTGTTGTAGCAAGTGCTTTAAAAGCTGTTGGATCTTATAGTGAAGAGGGAATGACTGATTATGGTTTTGGCAGAAAATCAGCTACACCTGAAAGAGCAAAAGAAATTGGAATGGCTAACATTAAAAATGCTTTAGCACAAGATGAAAGTAAATTGAGATCTTTCATGGCCTCAATATACGGGGTTAACCACGAAACATATAAGAACTTTATAGGTAATGACCCTACGGCTAATAGAGAAGAAATGCTTAATGATGCCGCAGAACATCTTTATGAGACACAAGTTAAGCCTCAGTTTTTTCCAACACAAAAAACATCCAGAATAGACCCCAGTAAAGTAAAATTTGCAACTAGTGGTGGAGGCAGCAGCACTGCAGGTGAAAGAACTGCTGCAGAAATACAAAAACAAATAAATAGTTTTTCACCGCCAACACGTGAAAATATTATATCAGATTGGTCTACCATTATTGATAAAACAAAATACAAAGTTCAAAAAGATGTTAATGATGGAAAATATTATATAACGGATTTAAAAGACAATTTATTATCAGAAGCATTTGACTTCAGCAAACCAAACGATATAGCTAATATGTTCGCTAATATTGCTGGAATTAAAGGAAAACAAAAATTACCTTATTCATTACCTAAATAACAATAAATGAAAAAATACATTATTAATGACGTCGAGTACACGCTTGAACAAATTTCAAGTGCCGCTAATGATAACGGAGTAGACATTGACACGTATATTAATGACATGGGAGCCCAAGTCGTTACAGATACTGTTGAAGATCCCGTGGAAAAGCCAAAAGCTGTTGCAAAGGAAACTGTACCTGCAACAGCCGAAACCGTAAATACGGATTTGCAGTTGGAAAATGGTTCTTCGGATTTATTAGAGGCTAATGAAATAAGCTTAGAAGAAAAGAGGCAATTGCCTTTTGGTGTTAGTCAGCATTTACTAAGAAACAATAAAAAATTTACTCGTGAAAACATTGACCAAGCAAATTTAGAAATTGAAGAACAAAAAAATAAAGGGTTTGACGAACATGTAGAAGACCTTAAAGATGCTATTGTTGGTAACGGTGTAGAAAGATTTAAAAACTGGAGTTATAATATATTTGGAGCCGACGGTATTGGTGGAATGGCAGGGCCGTCTACTATATCAAGGCTTCAACAAGCTTCCGCTGCTTTTGCAATAGCAATGGATAAAATTAGCGACACCAAAGAGTCAGAAGATAAAGCTAAAGAAGAACTTAAAACGCTTTCTGATTTACAATCTATGCAAAAGCCCATGCCTTCTATTGTTGACGACAATTCCGAAGGGTTGTTAGGGGCAATTGCTGGATTAGTTGGAGATGCAACACAAGTTGGTCAATCTGTCATACCAACCACTATAGCCGCTATAGGTGGTACCGCAGTCGCTGGTCCAGCTGGTGGGGTTGCAGCAGGAGTTACTGCTACTGGTTTACAAATAATTCCATCTTTTATTACAGATTACAACGTTACAAAAGCAGAAGAAAAGTACAAAGACGAAGGTTTATCCCAAGATGAAGCTGTAAATAAGCTAATAGAAGAAGATGAAGCTGAGATGCTAGTGCCTCTGGTTGCTGCTAGTATAGCTATGATCCCTGAATATATTGGTTTTAAAGGTATTAATAAATACTTAATGACTTCTACTGCTGGAAAAAATGTTATGGCAAAAGTAGCAAGATTAGGCTTAACATCGGGTAAAGAAGGCCTTACCGAAGTAGCTCAATTGTTTCCAGAAGGTGTAAATTCAGCCTTAGCTGCAGGAGAAAACTTAGATGATGCTGCGATAGAAGGGTTGCAATACACCTTTGAAAACGCTAAAGATACTTTTATATCATCAGCAGCTGGTACAGCAGCATTTGGACTCGGGGGTAAAGGAGTTAAAAAGGGAGGCGCTAGACTTTGGAGAAAAATGAGAAATACTCGTGTAGCTATTGATGGCGGTAAAATGGAAGCGCTGGTAGACGAAATTTCTGACTTGAATGTAAAAAGAATGGAAGCTAATGAGCCTGAATTAAAAGAGGCTTTAAGCGAAAAAATAAAAACTAAAGTTCAAGAATTAGAATCTTTAGACGCCAAAGCAAATTCAATAATGAGCTTTGCAGAAGATTCTGAATTTGAAAAAATAACAGAACTAGAGGATTTAAAAAAAGTGTATATTAATAAAGTAAAAAATATACAAAACAAAAAAGAAGAACTTGATCCAAAAGAATATGCTGAATCTTTAGATATATATAAAGAAAAATATTTAGAAGCCCAAAACAGAATAAAAGGAATATCCGAAAACATTCAAGCAAAAGCTGAAAAAGCTACTCCCGAGGATGTGTCTGAAAGAACTGTTAAAAATGCAAATGCTATTAACAATGCTTATGCTAAAGATCCTAGCAATGACACCTTTTTTAATGTTGTTATACCAAACACCCAAGACTTAGTTGATGGTATAGTAAATAAAATGTTTAGACAAAACCCAGAGTTTAAAGAATCTGGTATGACTAAACAGGATTTTAAGAACCAATTGACAACAGGGGATGTAAGCAATCCAGCTTCTTCATTGTTTGGTTTATATGAAAGTTTTAATCCAGACAAAGGACAACTGTTAACAACTTGGTTATCTAGAAATCTAGAGAATAGAGCAAAACGTATTGTAGACACTAAAATTGGAAAGCAAGCTACGGTTGGTGGGCAAAGTTTAGATACTCAAGAATCAAAAGAATTAGCTGCAGATGAAGTTGAAATTAAAATATCTTCAATTAAAGGGCCTAGGTTTGCTAAAAAATTAGGTTTATCAGATGAGCTTGTTAACAAAGTGCGTAATGCAGCTAAAAAAGCTTTATCTACTGCTAAAAAAGTTGATGACAAAAAGTTTTTAAGTGATCTTGTAAATACTATAAACAACGA
>CERI01024013.1_pt1 | contig 11201 bp, 1 predicted proteins | sample 350261 | NCBI WGS metagenome assembly CERI01 (sample SAMEA2620979, study PRJEB7988) | marine metagenome | isolation source: saline water (ENVO:00002010), including
TGTATGTCTCTTTGTGCCGCCACCTCCACCAGGTTCTCCATTATTGAATCCTGCCCCGCCATAAGTTGTATTGACACCGCCTCCACCTCCACCCCCTAAACCACCATTACCACCTGTTGTGGTATATCCTCCACCTCCACCTCCACCACCCCAATAATAACCAACTCCCATTATATCTGAATAAATACCGTCTCCGCCTTTTGGAGCTCCTGCATGTGTACCTGTACCACCTTCTTCTCCTGCCCCACCTCCACCACCTGAATAATAAGTACCACTTCTTTTACCACCTTTTTTTCCTTGCCCTGGTGTTTCTCTACCTGATCTATCTTCGCTACCCGATGTATAATATCCACTTGCTCCACCACCACTACCACCATCATTACCATAACCACCTAAAAAATGGTCATAATAAGAACTACCACCATATCCTCCACCAATAGCAATGAGTTCATCAAAAGCAGAATTGTGACCATTTTTACCATTTATATTAAATTGATGACTAGATGGTTGTCCAAATGTATTACCAGCAGGAGCACCAATACCACCATTTCCAACATAAATAGGAATATTTTTATTTGCTAATATATAATATTTTTCTTTAACTATCACTCCACCAGCTCCTCCACCACCAGCCATATCCATACCCCCACCTCCTCCACCAGCTACAATTAAAAGATCACAATATGTATCTTCGGGAAATGTAATACTATATTCTGTTCGATTATAAAGATAATTTTGATTGTTTCTGTTATATAATTCTAATATATCTGTTTCAGATAATGATTTATTATATAAACGGAAATCATCAATATTGCCATGAATTTGTCTATTAACTTCACCAATAGTATTACCAATTAATATTAGATTATGTGTAGGTGGTATAACATGATTGGTTGTAGTATATTTTGATACACCATCAATATATATATTCCAATTACCAGCACTATCAATAACAAAAGCGAGATGATGCCAAATATCATCAAAGAAAGTGCTATCTGTAATATCAGTATTAATATTCCATGTACTGGTATTAGTTAATTTGCCAATCCATAAATGAGTATTTGTGGAAGATTTGCTAATACTTATTCTGTTATTTTTATCTAAACAAATTTCAAATAAACCAGCCCAAGTATCACTATCGGGTTTAACTTTAAACCAAGCGCATAATGTGATACCTTTATTATTCCATAATTCATATGCGTTAATATGATCAGGTGTACTCAAAAAAGAATTGCCAGATAAATATATTGATTTATTAAATACATAAGATTGCGAATCATATGAAATATCACCCGTAGCTAATAAATCATTATTGTTACCACTACTATCTTGAATTGTATTTTCAAATTTATTCCATATAGTTAAATAATTACTATCAATTAATAATGTAGGATATGACTTGTTTTTATTAAATAATGTACAAATATCAAAACTCGTGAGTTCTTTATCATACATTCTAAAATCTCTTATCAATGATTTATTAGAGATTTTATATGTTGCACTACTTTCATTTCTTCCAGCTCCTATTCTAAAATTATTAACATTACAATTTTGATAAGTTATATTAGTAGAATTTTTAACTAATATACCATTCATATATATATTAATTATTTTCGCATTTTTGTTAAAAGTTACTGCTAAATGTTTCCAAGATGATGGTGATGTAGCAAAAGTAGTATATATATCAATAGGTATCCATGTAGTACTACCATTACCGATGGAAAGATGAATATTATTATCTAAGATATACAATGTCCAACCAACATAACTACCTCTACAACTAGCGATAGCTTGATATCCACTTTTAGGTTCTATTTTAGCCCATAGAGCAATACTAAATATATTTTTACTAAAATATCCATTATTATCTATTTGATAATATGTGCTACCATTAAAAAACGCGGCATCATCATAGAATCCAGATGAACTATATTCTGTTAAGTTTTTATATTTGCCACTGCTATCGCTTGAATTTTTGTTCAATTTATACCATGCTATTAGTTTTGTATCATCAATATCAAGTTTATTATAATTCATATCAGAATCATATGTAAATACTATATATTTTTCATCACTACTCAATGATAAATCATTAATTTCAGCATTTGAAACAGTTGGTGCATTCAATTCGATAGTATCATTTTGCTTACCACTCGATCTAACTCTATCTAATATAAAGTTACTAGTGCCATCATTAATAATAATATTACTGTCAATTAATTTAATAGACATTAAACATGTACTAAACGTTATCTATATAAATTAATACAATTATATTTATTTATATAAAAAAAGAGTACATAATTAATAAAATCTCTTGAATTTCAAAAAGTTTATAAAAGTCTTAGAAAAATAAAATTATGTACTCCTTTTCAATTATCAACATTATAATCATTATAGCCGGGAATATAATGTTCGCATATTAATGCACCACTATCATCTGTTATTGGTTCATTGATAACACCACCATCTTTACGTTCGCCAATAACCATCCAATCAATTTCAATATTGTCGATAACGTTTTGACAAGATATTCTTATAATACCATCAATAATCTCTCCAATAACTTTATCATATGTATGATTATTTTGTAAATATAATTGTATATTTTTATTTAAAGCGACAAATGTTCCACTAATCATTCCACCTGATTCATTGCATTCGCGATCAATATTAACAGAACATTTGCCATTTTTTAATAATTTTTTTCCACGATATATATTTTCATATCTAGGTGCTTCAACAGTTCCATGTAATAACCATTTATCATTTAATAAGGGATGTTCAATTTTGAAGTTTTTAGTATTACCTGTGATATCACCAGTAACATCTAACATTGTAGTAGGATTACTTGTACCTATACCAACATTTCCCATATGATAAACGTTATCATCACCATGTTTATATGTCCATTGTGTTAAACTATAAGAAGCATCTGTATATTTAGATTTATATTTTATTATTACTAATCCAGAACCACCCTTGCCGTATAATTGTGGGTCATAAACAAATACACCACCATCTCCACCGTTTCCTGATCCACTATTTCCATTTAGAGGGAATCCATTTAAATAATAATAATATCCCACACCATCATATATATTGACATTACTAGGGGTTTTAAAATAAACAACAATGTTATCACCGCCAGAATTTTCACCAAATTGTATTCTAATAGGATAATAAACATTTTCAACTAAACTAATAGTCCCAGAACGAGTTGTCATACCATGTGTACCACCATTTCTAACAGTAGCATTGCTAGTAGTATAACCATTTTCAGCATATTCTCCGATCCATAAATAAGATGCATCGTCGGAGTTTGTATAGAATGTGTATGTTCCCGTTTCTTGTGCCTTAAAATAGCCAATCCATTGAATTGAATAATAATTAGCAGAGTTTGCAGTTCTCACATTATTTGTAAAGGTTCCAACGTTACTACCATTTGTTGAAAATCCAGAACCATATGGAGTTCTTGAACTAAACCAACTAACACTATCGCTAAAATATCCACTATATACTCCATAAAATAACCCATCTTGCATATACCCTCCACTACCAGAACCACCTTGACTATATTTATATTGAATACCTGTAATGTTATTGATAGTCCCAGAACCACCTAACCCTCCTACATTATTTGCGGTTTTTTCTGGTGCATCAGAAGCCTTACCACCGCCACCACCACCAGCTTCGCTTGATCCCCCGTTACTACCACCATCACCCGAAAAGTTATTACCAGATGCATTAATATAATCTTGAATATTACCTCCACCTGCCCCAGAAGAATATTCTATATTGCCACTTATCGGATTTATATAAGATACCAATGTGCCGTCTAATGCAGGTGAGTTAACAATCCCCCCACCACCTCCTCCTCCCGCTGATATAATTTTCAAACCATTTCCTTCAATAATTGAATTATTACCATTGTAACCGCCTCCCTGTGTCAAATCTCCTCTATTATTACCCATGCCACCTCCACCAACTTTTATAATATAACTTCCAGATGTAAAATTGACATTACTATAATATACAACATCACCAGAACCTCCACCACCACCAATACTAGCACCACTACCACCACCACCAACAAGTAAAATATCACATTCAGTATCTTCATTAAAAGTCAATTCATATTGAGATTGCCCATATTTCTGTGTGAGGTCTTTGTATAATCCATAAACATCACATGAGTTTAAAGGTCTATCATATATACGGAACTCATCAATAGATAATCTCGTTCTATCTGAGCCCCTACTACCAATATATAAGATACCTTCTGATATATTTGCAGATACTGAAATAGTCGAATAGAATTCACCATTGATGTATAAAGAAATATTATTATTATTAATAATTGTGACAATATGAATATATCTAGATGTATCAATATAAGATTCAGTTGTTAAAATTTCATTGCCAAATACGTAAAAGTTAATCTTATTATTAGAATCTATCAATAATCCAATTTCATTTGCGTTACTTGAAACACCTTGTGAAAATATGAAATCAGTAAAATCTATTATATTTCTTTTAACCCATATAGAATATGAATATGTTGATGAACTTGTTATTTCAGGAAAATTGTTAATAGATGATAATATATCATAATCATTATTAAATTTAATAGCCTTATTTATGATACCATCAACTTGGATAATTGTAGAATTATTTTTAGCAATTAAATAGTTATTATCAACTGTATTTAGATAACTTTTACATTTTTCAATACCATATATATACCATTCATCTAAAATTAAATTATTAGCATTTTCACCAGAACCAACAAGTTTATTGACAATCAATATGAAATATTTATAATAATTTGTACTAGTTATACTGGTGTCTTCGTAAATCCAATTAGAATAATTAGAGGTAGTTATAGATTTATCAACTAATTCAGTCCAATCCCTTTCATTATTACTGCCAAAAATTTTATAATTACCTGGTGAATTTAAACTATCAACCGCATTTGCTTTTTGTTTCAATTTATATTTCGTTAATTTAATTTTTACAGGTAATTCAATTTGTATCCAATCACCTTTATAATTTAGCGAATTTATTTTACCATTATTATTATTAAAATTACTATCAAAATAAACACCAGTCGTATTAAAATATTGTGTACTTTTCCATAAACCCCTAGCACTATCCGCATCATTAAATATTTTAATAGGATTATGTGCAGGATTATCAATATTAATCGAGGATACGGTTATTGTATAATATCCTTCACCATAATTATTTGATATATACTTGCTATATTCTAAATCCGTATTATTAGTAGGGACAAAATCTCTTTTTCCAGCTGGCGGATATTCACTTTCATTACTGTCAGATAATGAATCAGTATTAAAATCAAAATGTGCAATTAAATTTCTATTGATATGTTTTAAATATATTAAGTTAATTTCAGACTTAGTGAGAGAACGCTCATATATCCGGAAGTCGTCAAAACAACCATTAAAATGGTCATTATTAGAATTATTATTTATATATCTATGTGTAAATGTCATATTAGGTATTATTTTGGTAATAGAACTAGATTTTAGTTCACCATTAATATATATATGCCAATTACCTAATAAATCAATAGCCCACGATATCAAAATATATTGCGACAAATCAATAGTATTTTTATCTACATTAACAGTTATATTTGTATCATTAATTCTGAAATATAAATTTCTTAGATTTAAATTAGTTTCATCGGGTTTATATAAAGCGATAAATAATCTATTATCATCTATACCTGAACCATCGCTAAAATCAATTAACGCTACATAATCATCAAATGATGAGTTTTCATTAGTTTCTAACTTAAACCAAAAACTAAATGTAATACCATTATTGAGCCATATTGTATATGGATTAATAGTAGCCGGAAATTCTAAATAATTATTATTATCCATATTGAATTCAACAGCACTTCCATCAATGGCGTTAGTAGATGTAAAAGAAGTATTAACATTTGTTAAATTATGCGTACCACTACTATCATTATAATTACCATCAAATTTATAATGTGCTATCAGTCCATCAATTATATCATTTATTGTAGAATAATTATTAGAAGTAACATTATCGGCAAAATCTCCTGAATCATCATAATGAAATGTTAAATATTTACTATCTGTGTTTAAGCGTTCGCCTCCAAATATACGCCAATCACTTAATGTAAGACTTTTATAATTACCAGATAAGTGTGTAGTAACTAATGTATAATATCTATATATATTTGTAACATTGATTAATTTAAAATCGGTGAATGTATTATAAGAATATGAATTAGAAAATAAATGTTCAGCCTGGTGATATATTTCTATCCACGATGAATGATTGGGATCATCATAACAATCCGCGTCGTTACTAGCATATATTTTGAATTTACCAGGACACCCATTTAAATATGCACCATTATCACTATAATCTGTATTTGATCTAGGCATAATAGTCATATAAACCGGATTAATACTTCTTCCCACATCTAATGTTATGTAATCTCCACTAGTTCCTTTAAAAGTAGTACTACTGGTATAATTATATGGAGTAGAACTGTCAAATCTTTCACTACTATGATAACAATCATTATAAGTATTATTAATACCATTGAATAATTCATAAATTCCATGATTATTATTTAATATATTTGATGCTTTGGTTTTTATAACATATCCATTATCGTTCCAAATAGCACGAGAATAATCACTATTTAATACCGAAGATAATGTACTATTAATTAAAGGATATTGTCTGATATATTCATGAAAAGGTTTTTGATTTAACACTATTTCTTCTTTTCCATATAAATTCCATTCTGCCATTGCCAGAACAGACGTATTACCTATTTTTTCCACTACTAAACAAAAAGTATCAAATAATTTATTCCCAGTTAATCTATCGTTATCATATAGTATTCTCAAATAACTATCATTTTGATTAATATATGTATGTGAAAATAAAGAATCATCGTCAGGAAGATTTTCTTGATATATTTTTTCCCAATTATTATCACCATTATTACATCCGAATATAGAATATTTCCGTGGTAATCTATCAATACGTGTATTCGTATAGTTAATTGCTATAAAAATGTATTTTGTCAATAATATTTTACATGGCATTTGTATTGTTATCCAATCACCTTTTATGCCTGCAATACTGTTATATCCAGTATAATTACCCGAACTATATTGTCCAGCTACCCATGTTGAATCATCAGAATAACTACTATCAATCGGATAAGGTTTATGAAATATATAATGTGGAGAATGATTATTCCCCGAATATCTGGATGAATAATTAATAGTATAAACACCGTTACCATAATGATTATTATTATCAAATATAGAATATATATCTGGTGATAAACCATCAATTTTATTAAAATAATTTTGCCTTGCATATTGAGAGGGGTATAGTCTTTCGCCACTTAAAATAGTATATGTAAAATCTTCAACAGAAGGAGTTTCGACGATATGTTTAGGTGTTTCAATAATACCACCATCTCTATAAAGTTCACCAGTAAAATTAATATCACCATTAACCATTAAAGAATATTTCTCTGTACCTGATGTACCAATACCGACACTACTATATGTATGTAAACTAGTATTAGTTTTATTATGCATCCACTGTGCACTATAATCATCATCACCAACATAATCTAATTTATATCGTAATAGTATTACACCACTACCACCGTTGCCGCCTTGAAATTGATCATAACCATCACCACCACCTCCACCACCAGTATTAGGTTTTCCATCGATATTACTTAATCTTAACGTATAGTACATACCACTTCTACCACCACCACCTAGACCACCATCATTATAATATGTATACCCATCCCAATTACCGCCACCACCGCCGCCAGCGAAAAATGTTTTACTGTTATAATGATGTCCTATTTCTTTATTTTTGATAGAAAAATGCTTTGCAAAATCTATATTTCTAATGCCAGATAAACCATCACCACCCTTATTAACATTATTTTTATTGGGATTAGAAGAGTTACTATCAGCACCTCGCGCACCAGCACCTCCACCACCACCTCCACCATAAGGATTATTGCCATTGCCGCGACCACCTTCATTACCAAATATTTTATCACTCATATATGAGGGATTTCTGGATGATGATATAAAATGCGAATTAACAGCGACAGTACCACCATTTACTATATTATCACGCGATATTAAACCACCATATAAATAATCCTTACCACCAGCACCGCCACCTGAACCTCCTTCTCCTGCATGTTGACCACCAGATACACCACCGCCTTGACCACCACCACCACCAATAGCTTTATAAATAGGAGATTCATTTACGATAATTTCGGTACTACCACCAATTTCGCCAATTTTCATAGCAGTTGATATAGAACCACCAATATTTCCAGAAACTTCAACGCCCATCCCGCCCTTTCCGATTTTAAATTTATAATCTTGATTTGCTCTGAATGTATACGTATCAAAAATCAATGCTCCTGCGCCACCGCCGCCACCCATTTTTCTACTACCCCCGCCTCCTGCGCCAACAACTAATATATCACATGTTGTTTCTTCTACAAAATTAACATTGTATTGTGTGGAGTGATACTGATTATATAAATTATATATATCCGCTCCTGTTAATGCTTTTTTATAAATTCTAAAATCATCTAAATATCCTCTATAACCTTGATTATTATTGGATTCGTGACCTGATAAAAATCTAAATGTACTTGTATCATTATTAAAGCCTACTCCAATAAGGCCATTATAAGTACTACTAGTAGTATTTAATATAGTAGGTAATAATATACCATTTTTATAAACATTAACTACATCTTGTTTATCTGTGCCTGCTTTGAGATTAATAACAACAGCCAAATGAGTCCATGTATAGTATGGCATATGAAATCCAGAAGCATAATCATAATAAGCCCAATTATCAGGAGCAATATATACTTGCAATTTTGTACCAGATTGTCTAATAATAAATGAATCATCTTGTCTAAATATATGTTGTGTAATACCAGTGGACGTACTATATGTTTGTTTAACCCAAAAAGTAAAAGTAACCTCTAAATCTAACAGACTAGTCAACCAATTATCGGGAGTTATATTATAACCTCTTATATCGTTATGATCGCTTTTATATAAAGAACCGGAACCAACATATTTATCTTTGATAGTAAATATACCATCATTGCTTGTATTAGTTCTAGATGTTACTACTAAATTTATAGGATTAGGAGCTGAATTATAAAATAATGAATTATTGTCAAATTTCCACCAAACAATTAAATCGGAATTATCGGCATCAATGAAAGGATATATAGTATCATTATATACAAAATTGAGATAATTATAAGAACTATCATTGTATGAATATTTGCTATTTAATGCGGGTAATATATCAGGAGTATTATTTTTAATAATTTTGTTTTTGGTTTTAACTCTAACCATATCAACAATATAATTACTTGTACCGTTGTCAATAAAAATATTACTTGTATTAATTGTAACAGGCATCAAGTTCTCTATATAAATTAATATATATATTTATACACAAGAAAAATGAAGTATAGACTTATATAATATTGTTATTTACTGCGGTTGGTTTATAATACTTATTGTTAGAGTTAACATAATTATCCTGTCTCAAATTATTAACATTAAATTGTATCCATTCATCTTCTGTGAAAATCTGTTTAGTTTGAAGTGCAATAGATAATTCAACATTAATTAATGGAACTCCTCTAATGGGTCTAGATATTCCTACAAATTCCCAATATAATCCAGAAACTTTTTCATTTTTAACATAAATTTGTGTACTATTATTTCCACCAATATTATGTTCACATATCAAATTGCCTCTATCATTTGTCAATTTAGAATTAACAATATCTTTATCATATCTTTCAGCAACAACTAACCAATCAATTTCAATATCATCAACTATATTTTCGCTTGTAATTGTAATTATACCATCTTTTATACTACCGCGAACACAATCATAAGTTTGATTATTTTGTAAAAATAGTTGACAATTATTGTTCAATGAATTAAATGTCCCTATTGTCATACCTCCATTATCATTACAATCATTATCTATTAGTACTTCTGCATATCCGCCTGTTAATATTTTTTTTCCTCTATATATATTATCATATCGCGGTCCTTCAACGCTACCATGATATAAAAACATATTTTTACCTAGTGGATGCTTAATTTTGAAATTTTTAGAATATCCTGTAATTGTTCCTCTAACATCAAGAGCATTATCGGGATGTGAAGTTCCTATACCAACATTACCTAAATGATAAGTACAAATATCATTAATATTATAAGTCCATTCTTTGATATCATAAGTAAGATAGTTATATGTAGATTTATACTTAATTATAACAATACCAGAACCGCCGCCACCGCCATTATTCAAGGACCCGCCACCTCCTCCGCCTCCGGTATGATTTACTCCATAATTATTATATAAGTAATCGCTCCCATTACCACCACCACCTAATCCGCCTCTGCCATCTTGTATAATTTCTCTGCGGATGTTTTCCAATGTACCAGAACCACCTTTGCCTCCACCACCACCACCTCCTCCATAAAATACTTTATTTCCGCTAATAAATGTGGATGTACCATTGCCTCCTTTACCAGATTTACTATAACGATTAGAAGTACCATCCATGAAAGCATTTTTGCCATTTAAACCATCTTTACCACCTCCACCTCCACCACCGGAAGCAACACATATATCGCCCTCTCCAACATTATCGCCAAATTTACCACCGGCACCACCATTACCAGAGTGTAAGGATATAATGGCATTACCACCGGCATCATAAATATGGGCTGTGGAACCTCCACCACCACCACCAGTAGAATCATTATAGACAGCTGTATATGTGATCATAGGGTCGATATTATTTGTATCTCCACCATCCCAAGATGTTCCACCTCCTCCACCAGCAGCAATATATAATGGAGTATTATTGTCTTTAATGTATATTTCAGAATTATATCCATTTGTAGCATTTTGAATTAAATTACCATATAAATTGCTTCCGCGACCACCATTGCCAACTTTTATAGTATATTCTTTATTATGAAAGGTAACATCAGAAAAATATTGAACATCGCCTCCGCCCCCACCCGCACCATATTTACCCCCACCACCACCACCACCAACTAATA
>CERI01284196.1_pt1 | contig 11196 bp, 11 predicted proteins | sample 350261 | NCBI WGS metagenome assembly CERI01 (sample SAMEA2620979, study PRJEB7988) | marine metagenome | isolation source: saline water (ENVO:00002010), including
ATAAATCTCCAGGAACTCCTGATTGAGATACCATACCTACATGTGGTAATTTAAATATATCATTCGGTTTTATAACTTCATCGATATGCATTCGTAGTACTTTACCATCAAGATGTTTAAAATCTAAACGAAAACCACATAATGCTTCAGCTAAACTAATACTTTTTTCTATTATTAAATGTTTTCCTTGGCGTTTGAAAAAATCATGAGGTTTTTCACAAACACGCATTTGAATATTATCTTTTTGCATAATACTACCATTTTCAATACCCTGTGGTATTCTTAATTCTACTTTTATATTTTCTCCCATTGGATGAGTACCAATACCTCGACATTTAACACATGATTGAGTTGTTTGTGTTATCATTGGACCCATCTGAACTGTTTTCATTGTCTGACCTGTACCGTTACAAGCTGTGCATGTCACTAAATTCGGTAGTACTGTACGAATCTTAGCTCCACGATATATTTGATCCAGTGTTAGATTTAAATCATGTACTGGTTGTTTTCTTCTTCGAGGTCGACTGTTCATTCCCCCCATATTTCCAAATGGAAATCCTCCCATACCACCAAAACCACCACCCATACCTCCGCTTCCAAACACTTGAGAAAATATATCTTCTGCAGAAAATCCTCCACCTAAGTTTTCAGCATTTTCACCAAATTTATCATACATATTTTTCTTTTCAGGATCTGATAAAATAGCATATGCCTGACCAATTTTTTTAAATTCTTCAGGATTTCCTCCTTTGTCTGGATGATGTTTTATTGCTAATTTTCTATAAGCTTTTTTAATCTCTTCGCCTGTAGCATTTGTTGATATACCAAGTTGATCATAATATTTTGTGTGAGGTCCACCAGACGACGGAAACATACTTTCAAAAATTAACTAATTCTATATTTAATACATTTCGTAAATAATTATAAAAATGTTCAAAAAATTGAAATTTCTATATAAACAGAATTGTTGTTTTATATATGAAATATGAGTATACAAAATCGTATTAAAGGAAATGATAAAGATAGATATCCACCGATAGATTTACATGTCACTGTATTAAATAATAATATTAGTGGCATAGAGGAAGGTGAGAAATTAAACGTTGAAGAACTAGCCAAATGCTATCCATTAGATGATATTATGTCTATTGGGACATTACACGTTATCAGAGAATCAGGCATTGAAAAGTCTAAATCTTCAAATAGTTGTAAAATATTAGGATTTGGAGGTTATGCAGATACAAATGGATTGAAACTATTTCCTAAAAATGGACAAACAGCACGTAAAATCCCTGGAATAGAAGCGGTGTTTAAAACTATTTTTGAGAGGATTATTGGTATTGAATTACGAATCATCTTTGACGTCTCTTTAATATTAACAGCTATAACTGAAACGGTTATGATAGATCTTATAAAAAGTTCCATACCAGAAGAAGAACGTGATAGTAAATCTGTTACTATAGAAAAAGGTACTTTAGAAGAATACATTTCGACATGCGAGAATGATTGGATGATTTTATTTGATGATACAGCTCTTAATAAATGGTTTTCTGAACCAGGTGACATAATTCCGATTGACAAAGATAATCGAGATTTTGACAAAAACCTACCAAATCCTATTTTTCGTCCTAAAGATCATTTAAAAGCATTCGAATCGATATTGTCTATTGGTTCTTTAGGACAAACAAGATCAATATCTTTTAAGAAAAAAGCAGCAATATATAAATTTCTTGACAGTTATCTCATAAGAATATTATGTAATTTATCTGTCAAATGTATTGAACAGTTTATAATTAGAAATACTAAATATAATAGTGATGATTGTCAAAAAGCTTTTCAAGATAATTCAAACAGTTTATCCTCAATTAAACAAGCTATTCGAAATAATAGGAAAAGAACAGTTACAAAAGAAGATGCTGTAAATATTATTAATTCAACTCCATCGATTAAAGAAATTATAGAAGATGCTAAAATAAGGGTTGAATCTTATATATCTAATCAATTAGATTCAGAAATTAGTCGTGTTGTTCGCGGATATACAAGTAATAGTTTCAATAAAAAAGGTACGTTTTCATCAACTTGTATGAATTTATATATGTGTTTGTGTCCAGATAGACCAAATCAATTAACAGTTGTTAAAGTGTATGCTAATGGAACATTACATATTACTGGTCCTGCAGGTTCAACAGAGTATGATGGTAATATAATTGCAGAAAAAATTGCAAAAACATTAACAAAAATGTTAGAAGATCAAACAATGCCAATTATTATAGCTGAGGATAATTCACCAATTGAAAGAAAAACTACAAAAATATCTGCTGATAAATGTATTGTTCAATTAATGAATGGAGCAATGGCTTTACCCATTAGAATAAATAAAAACAAATGTGCTGAAGTACTCCGTAATGCTGATTTCGACGTTATAGATCCAGATGGTCCTTTAAAATTAAGATTATATTGGAATCGAAAACAAGCTAGAAAAGGTAAATGCGGATGTATAGCAGAAAATAGCAAAAGTAAAAAAGGTATTTGTATTGAAAACGGTGGTGGAAAAGGACATGGTAACGGTTTTGGAGATTGTAATGCAGCCACAATTATTATTACTTCTGGTTCAAACAGTGAAGATGATGGTAATAGTAAGTTAACATTACAAGGTTCGCAATCATTTTTACAGTTGTCAGAACTATTACAAGAAATGTATCAGATTTTAATTATGAATAATCGAGATTTTATAGTCCGGCAAGATATAGATTCACCCATGATTACAAATGCTAAAAGCAAAACATTACCAGATGATTTAGACTCTTTACCAGCACTTGATCCACAAGTTCTTTTAAAGTTAAAAGCAAGAAAGAAAATTTCATTTGCCTAATTATCATTTATTAATTTTTTTATAATTTGCCTAATTTATTAATTTTTTAATTATATTTAAAGGCGGTTCAATAAATGGATGTTCCTTTTGCCTATGTTCTTTATATTCTTTATTTATTTCTACAATTTCAGAACGTACTGACTTATCTATAGTATATCGTCTATTTAATTCTGCTATTTTTTCTTTAAATACACTACATTCTTGGCATAAAGGTTTCGTCCAATGTGCTAATTCAGGATGATCACGGATAGCATGTAATCGCTCGGGTAACATATCTCTTCCCCAATGTGGTAGTAACAATAACAATGTTTCATCGCAAGTTAATGGTTTATTATTTGGAGATTTAGACTGCCTCAAAGATAACGTCGATTTAATAGAATGCAAATAATTTAAACAATCTTCTTTGTTTGGTGCTAAATTACGATATGTATATTGCCAATTTGAACAAGATCCTGTGGCATACATATCTAAACACCATAATATTCCTTGAAAATATAAATCTGGATCACATAATATAGAATCTTCTTCAATTCTAACAGTCTTCTTATCATCCATCGTACTTTCTAATAATAATAACAAAGCCTTCGTTCGAATACGACCTTGTTTAACAATAGTATTCTTATAATTTTTTAATAAACTATCCATAGTGATGCCAGGTAATCCTGGTAAATAATCATTACCAGTCAATGTTGCTAATACTGATAAATCATCTCTGGTACATTTAATATTTTTCCATAAAGTATCAATACTAACTGCCGATAACTTTGCCTTTTCCGGTAAAATTAAATAGACATTAGTTAAAGGTCTAGCTGCACTTAAAATAGATACCACATCTGAATCAGAACTATATATAGCATAACGCCCGTGTTTGCTACTATTACCTGCTATTTGATGTAAATATTTAATAATCTTAACTTCACCCTCTCCCGCTTCTCGATGAGAACTTATAAATGCATCAGGAAATACCTGACTTAAATTACTCTCTATCTGATCTAATACCTCTGTCCCAGGTGTTAGCCATAAAGAATTTATACCTTTGTCTTTAGATGGCCAACTCCGACGTTTTATTTGAAGCATCAACTTTGCTAATGGAGCTGGACCATCCATAAATATAGCTAATTTTTTACAAGGTACTCTTTTCGTTAATTGCTTAATTGTTTTACGTACATTAGATATAAATGATGATATAGATTTTGAATGACGGGCTTGAATATGCAAAATACAGCTTAAATCAATGGCTAATATAGCAACTGGAAATGCTTTGAATATTTTCTGAGATACGTTTTGTGTTACTAGCCATTTATGAAAATTAGATATACCCATTTATTACTTTACATAAAGCATATTTAATTTAGTTTATAATGTTCTTTAATTAATTTTTTTTCTTACTTCACATAATCATATTTTTTTTCAAACTCTTTCACAGTTAATGTCGGTTTTGTATCGTGATATTTTAAATAACGCATACCAGAGTATAATTCATCGTCTAATTCGATAACTATTTCTTTATTGCTTTTTAACGTTTTTTCAACGTATTTTGCAAAACGTAATATTAACGACTTTAATTCTGATGCTTTCATTTTCAATAAATCATCTACCATTTTTTTTGGTTTTTTATCGGGATTTAATAGACGTAATTGCATCCACATCAAAGATATAGTAACACACATTCCATTATATGAATCAGATTTTACTTGAATACCTACTGGTGGTGATAAATCAAGTGGCTTCACATATTTATATGAGCTTAATCCTAAATGAAACATTACAAAATCTTTGAAGATTGCATCTATTTTATTTTGATATACTGGTTCTAATGTACCATAAGGTTCAAATCTTTCTAATGTTTTTAATTTTGTATCTATCACACAAGCATTTACATGGGATAAATTATCCTTTGTTTCAAATAAAAGTAATGAAAATTTAATAAATCGTACAGCTTTTTTTTTTATTCCTTTTCGAATTGCTTTAACCGTCACTTGAGGAAAATATATATTTTCGTAATGAAAATCAATACAAGAACTTGAATTAATTAAACCACCTCGAACCGAAATAGCATAATCCGGCAAAATTACAAACTTTTTTAACTTTTCTTTACGTAGATAAATATACAAAAAATTATATATATTTGACAAATACTGATATCCATAATTTATTTCTTTACTTTTAGCTTTTGGTCCTTTGCTTTTCTTTTGAAAATCTGTTAAAAATTCTTCAATTGAAATAAACCCATCTTCATTTTTGTCATGTTTTTCTAATAATTTTGTTCTGACTCTAGTATACCCATTTGTTGCATATTTTCTGACCCATTTATGTATTGTAGAAGTTGTACAATCATATTTTTTACTAATTTGTTTTATATTTCCCTTTTCTAAATATTCTTTTACAATTTTTTTCTTCTGAGTAACTGTTAACATGTTGTTTATTATTTATACTATCTATAGCTTTTTTTTTAGAAAAATTAAATTTGAAGTAACAGAATACGAATATGCAGTTTTATTTTGTAATGCTCTTTGTAAAAGAGTATCATCTATAAAAACACCAACATTTTTCCTGCTATCATCTACGTTCAAACCTGCATCTACCATTGCTTGCCAACCAATTTCAAGAGTCAACTTTTGCTGAGGGTCCATCATATCCGCTTCTGTTTTGGAAATGTTGAAAAAGCTATAATCAAATCCAGCAGTGTCTAACAGTTGTCCCGTGCAAATACCTTTATTACCACTTTTTGGAAGAGTGCACCGCCCATCCTGCAAACGCTCCCAAAATCGTTCTAAATTTTCAGCACCAGTAAATTTACATGCCATACCTACAATTTGAACAGGACTGTCTGTTTTGTTGTGTTGAAGAGTTGCTTTATTGTTGCTTGGGTTAGCTATTGCATTTGCGAGTTTATCGATTGTAGGGTATCGATAAAATTGAGTAACAGAAACAGTGGTTTCTAATTCTTTGGTTAATTCAACACTTGCCTGTAAAAGTTGAACTGATTTCAACCCTAAATCAGAAAATCGAGATTCAGTGTCTTCTGTTTTGAAGATTTTGCATAATGTTTCTCGTACAACTGCAACATCGAAGCTCTTAGTTTGCTGTTCAAATGTCGGCAACACCTCTTCAACATTACGCATCAAGGTAATGTGTTGTTCTACACTTTCAGGAAGCACAGTGAGTGCTTCACTAAATACAGGATGCGCTCCAACTTGAATAGCATGTGTAACGTTTTTCACATGGTTGAGTGCTTCAACAAACTTAACGGGTTCAAGCCAGACTTTGGCAAAATGTTCAGTCGTTACTTACAGCCTGATGATTGTTTAGATAGGGTATTTGGCATGGGTATTCCCAAATCAGAAGCCATGTCTGTAACCGTAACCCGAGCACTAGGTGTAACGAGTCCAGCTATCTTCAAGTATTTGCGTTTGTACTTTAAATACTGTTTTTTGTAGTATTCTTCAGTCATCAATATGATTAACAGATAGAAAATAAATATGATTATAAGAAAAAACGAATAGTTTTTCCTCATGGAAAGAGTTTACTTATTCCTATAGAATGTGTTGAAACAATTTTAGAATTTGTAAGCAGAACTGATTCGTAACTACAATTCGTGAATTAAAAAACTTGTGTAAAAAATTACCAACATAATTCATTACTTCCACAATGTATTCATCTCAGGTAGAACGTCAAAAAGCAGTCAAGAAATTTTACAATCGTGATAAAATTAAAACTCCCGCATCATCATCACAAAATCCTCAAAACTAACCAAACCATCTCCATCACTATCTGCTATTGTTACCATTTCTTCTGCCTCTTTTTTATTCATATTTACTCCCAAAGAATTCATCGCAAATCTTAATTCATTTGCACAAAGATAACCATCTTTTTTCAAATCAAAATGATTAAATGTATTTCGACATAAAATTATATTTTTTTCTTTATTTTGTGCAGCTGAAATAAGGATATGTAAGAAATTATTTAAAGTAACTTTATCATATCTATAAAAATCTTTTATAATTATAATCATATCATAAGAATCTAAAGATTTAGATTCTAAATCATATATTATAGATTCGATTTGATATACAAATATATATCCTAATTTTAATTTATCTTGAAGTTTAAATCTTTGTTTAAACTCTTTTATTTGTCGATTTGTGTAATATTGTTTCAAGAGAATAATATTACACATAGTAAGAACTAATGAAAAAAATTACCAACGTAATTCATTACTTCCACAATGTATCCCACCTAATAAATTATGGTATACAGATGTATCTATTTCAATTACATCCTTTTCAGGAAATAATTCTTTCCAAATTGCAGATCCCCAAGATAAATCTGGGCCTTGTGGTAATGGAATAATTAAAAATCGAGGATCAACTATAATATTTACCATATTGTAAGTTAAAGAAATAGCAAATCCTTCATCATTTTCTTTATATAATCCTGGTACAAAATAATCTGGTTTTAATATTTTATACATCTCTTGAAAAATTGTTTCATCTAATTGTTCGTTATATTTAGCATACTTGTTTAATAATTTTTTGACAGGAATTTTATCTTTATGAACATGAATTAATGCTTTTGGATTTATAGCATTTATAATGTTCAATTCTTCTAATGCTAAAGATGGTGAATTTGCTATTATTTTACCATCAACTATTGTAATTAACTCATCAATATGACCAACTGCTAACCAACTCGTATAAATATATGTTAATTTAACATCGTCGCCTTGAGCTTTGATAAACTCAATAATTTCTTGACACATTGGATTATTATTTTGATCCATACCAGATATATATGATTTTGGTCCAGTAGCTAATAAATTTCCAAAATAATCTAAACTTCTTACTATTTGTGTATCTATATCAAACATTTGTAAATTACCTCTTTTATTTGATAAGGTGGCAATCCATTGATCTAATTCTCTATCTCTTGGCCCATTTAATATAAAAGGGTCTTCATTAACATAACCAATAAAAAATTCGTCTCGAAGCCAAATATCTTTTGTTTGATTATATGTTATTTTTATATTGTATTTATCAGCAATATCTGATATTTCAGGATGTTTATATGATAAGAATAACTCTTTTATAGGATAACTATGATCTTTAGCATCCCAAGAATCAACATAAATATCATATAATTCCTCATCTACATTTACAGTAATATGTCCATTGAATTGAGGTGATCTTAAACTATGAATAGCAACACATGTTTGATTATTTCTACTTCTAATTGTTGCTGGATATTTCTTTTCTTCTGAATTGGAAATACTTATCTCTTTCGTATCAAAGCAATGTTCAAATTCATCTTTTAAAGGTACCCAAAGCGTTCTATGTCTATAATGTATTTTTGGTCGTTGCCATAAGATCGCTTGAATAACTAATAAAATAAATAAAAGAAAACATATTATTACTATTATTGTTAACATTACTATTATTCCATAAAAAAATATTCAATTCTACTTTCCTTATTTAAGCATTATTTAAGTTTTTTCTTTAACTATGAGGTCGATGAGTCAAAAAATACTAAATAAGAAACAGATTTTTGACCCTGTTCATGGGTTTATTAGTTTTTCGCCACTATTAATTTCAATTATAGACACTAGAGAATTTCAGCGTTTAAGAGAATTATCACAAATTGGTACAGCTTTTACTGTATTTCCAAGTGCAACACATACTCGTTTTGAGCATTCATTAGGAGTATCTCATTTATCACAACAGGTTATGTTACATTTACAAAAAGAACAACCTGAATTACAAATTACAAATAGACAAGTAGAATTAGTACAAATAGCTGGTCTTTTGCATGATTTAGGTCATGCAGCTTTTAGTCATGTTTTTGACAATGAAATTGCTGAAAAACATGATGTATTTAAAAATGATCCGTTGTTTTCAAAATACCATGAACAACGTGGTTGTAATATATTTAGATATATGGTTGATAAATATCAGATTAATTTATCTTCAGACGAAGTAACATTAATTGAAGATCTGATTGTACCAAAAGAAACTCAAAAGTCTTGGTTATATCAAATAGTGGCAAATCCAGTAAATCAAATTGATGTAGATAAAATAGATTATATATTAAGAGATGACCGCCATCTTGGATTAAAATTATCTGGTGAATTTTCACGTTTAATTAATCAGGTTCGAGTCATTGATGATGAATTATGTTATTTAGATAAATTAAGATATGATATTGTAAAATTATTTGAAGCTAGATTTTCATTACATCAGAGAGTATACAATCACCCAGTTGGCAAATCCTATGAATATATTATAGGTAGTTTAATGCTAGAAACAATGAATGAATATCCTGATATGACATTTTTAGATTTAACTGAACCAGTTGTTTTATCATGGCATAATCGAAGTGAAAAAGCTAAAGATTTATTAAATATTATTGCTAGTAGACAACATCCAAAATTATTATACGATGAAATTCTTGAAGCTCCTTTAACATCGCCTCAAGAAATAGATAAAAAAGTTGCAACACTTATTAATGATGACAGTATTCGAAAACAAATTACAGTTTATCCATATACAATTGGTTTTGTAAGTGGTAAAAAACCAAATCCTTTAGAACATGTCTGGTATTATTCCAGTAGTAAAAATGATAAATTTCGTATTAAACCAAATGCAATTAGTTCTTTAATTCCAAAGCCATTTCAAGAACATGGAATTCGTATTTATGATATCCCATATAAAGAATAAAACATATAAAATAATATGTTATATATATTTGATATTATTGGATGGGTAGGATCAATTACTTTATCTATTGTATTCATTCCACAAATAGTTCAAACATATCGTACTAAACGTGTCGATGATATTTCGTTCTGGATGTGTCTTGCAAGTATAATTGGTTGTATTTGCATGATAATTTATGGTTGGTCATTAAATTCTTTACAAATGCTGTTAGTCAATAGTATCTCATGTTTTTGTAGTATTATTTTAGCTATTTTCAAAAAAGTATACAAAACCTAATCTTTACTAACAAAAAATACTGCTAATACATATAAAAATAGAGATATCATCATATTTGCTGTTATTTTTTCATTTAAAATATAAACACTTGCTGCTATTGTTATAATCATATTTAATGGTGCTTTTAACAATGACAAATGACCATAATCCATTGATTTAACCATTTGTATGATTGTAATACCATAAATAGCAGAAAATACAGCTGCCCCTAAAAACCATTTAGATTCATCCCAATTTGGTTGTTGTAATTGTTTCCATGCAACATCTTTTTGATAAATAATATATAAAGTTAATAAAATAAAAGAAAGTGCATAATTATACCATAATCCAGTTAATGCATCTACATCTGGTACTTTATTATAACCTTGTTTTTGTAAAATACCTGAAACTTTACTAAAAAATACAAATAATGTTAATAAAACTATTTGATGCATTCCTATCCTTTTTCATTCATTAGAAAATAATTAATTATGCAAATGTGCTTTTTTATTTTAAATTCAATTAACACTTTTTGTTACTACTAGCATTAAGAGTAAAATATGTTTAAGAAATAAGAAAAATGCAAAAATGTACTGCTTTAACTAAAAATAATTGTAATTGTAAAAATAATGCTAAAAAAGATGGTTTATGTATGCTTCATCATAAATTAAAAGAAAAAGAAAAGAGAGGAAAAAGTGCATCGGATGCAAAAAATACTATCGACACTCCGATTTGTTGTATTTGTCAAGAAGAAACTTCGGATCCAAAAGATTGTAGAACATTAGCATGTGGTCATACATATCATAAATCATGTTTGATTCAAATGATAGTTAGAAATGGAAAAACGTGTGCCATATGTAGACGACAAATTAGAGGTATTAATAAAAAAGATATACCTGCTTTAACAGCTGCTATTAAATCATATAATAATGAATTAGTATCTAAAATTCAAATTCAAAATTCAACATATTTGCAATTTAAAGATGAATTTGCAGATATGCAACAAAGAATTGCTGAAGCTACTAGATATTTAGATACAGTTCAACGACAATTGTTAGGAACAGTTGAAAAAGCGTTACCAACAATTAAAGATATCAAACGATTAGAAGATATGTTAGATAGTCTTGATTTAAATAAAGACGGTATAATTGATGCTTCTAGTATTCCGTTGTTTCGAACTGGATAAATTATTTATTTTTTACAACAATATACAGGTCCTTTCCATGTTGTACTTCCAGAAGATTTTCCCCATTCAGGCTTACTACCAGCTACCTCTGTATGTGTTTTACATATTCTACCTGTATTAGTTGTCAAAACCATTCATTTTCTTCGTCTTTAATAGGTATCCACATATTT
>CERI01284195.1_pt1 | contig 11194 bp, 8 predicted proteins | sample 350261 | NCBI WGS metagenome assembly CERI01 (sample SAMEA2620979, study PRJEB7988) | marine metagenome | isolation source: saline water (ENVO:00002010), including
GAAGCCCCCGTAGCACAAACAGAAGTATCACATGACACCGGCGGCGCAGATTGGAGACGCAGAGCATTTAGAAATAAATCTTTGAATGGGCTATCTAGGCAACAACCCCCCAAAGAACCAAATAAAAATATAGAATTACCTACTATAACAGAGATTGATTCATCTGCCCTGCATCCCCCCGCGGCAGCAGGCAGCACAACGGATAACGTAAACGAACATGACATGGATTAATCTACTTCTTCTACGCGAGGCTCGGATGCAGACGACGGACCAACACCTCCATGTTCATGGGTACCAGGCTCTCCATGAGCGGATAAACCTTCCATTAATTCCATAAGTTCTTTTTCTTTTTCTTCAAATGTTTCGAAGGCGGTCTGTAAAATAGCGTCATCTGCTAGCCAATCTTGAATCTGTTTAGCCTTTTCCTTCGCTTTATTTAATTTATCTCTAACATCACCATCGGGTGTGTCTTCTTCTTTGAGACCAAGAACTGAATAAACCTTCGCTTCAAGTGAATTTTTTGCTTCAACTGTTTTTTTGTATAACTCATCCTCTTCCTTGAATTTTTCAGCATCTTTTATCATTTCTTCAATTTCTTCTTTTGAAGTTCTGTCGTTTTTAATTGTAATGCTTTCAGCCTTTTCAGTAGATTTTTCTTTAGCGCTGACATTCAAGATACCATTCGCATCTATATCATAAGATATTTCAATTTGAGGCATACCACGAGGCATGGGTGGGATACCTGAAAGATTAAATGTACCTAGTTTATTATTGTTAGCTGTTTTTGATCTCTCACCTTCAAATACCTGAATAGTAACCTGTGCTTGATTATCCGCGTAAGTTGAAAATGTCTGTGTTTTTTTTGTCGGAATAGTTGTATTTCTTGGTATGAGTACTGTCATAACCCCACCTGATGTTTCCAATCCCAAACTCAATGGTGTTACATCTAGCAACAACAGGTCGTTAGTAGAATCAGTTTCCTTTGCTTCCCCTGACAATACATGTCCTTGTACGGCAGCACCAAAAGCGACAGCTTCATCGGGGTTAATAGATTTGTTTAATTCTTTCCCATTAAAGAAATCCTGTATGAGCTGCTGAATTTTAGGAATACGAGTAGATCCACCGACTAGAACGATATCTGTAACTTGACCCTTAGAAACCTTTGCATCGCGCAATACCTTTTCTACAGGTTCTAGAGTAGATCTGAAAACATCACCGCATATTTCCTCAAAACGAGCCCTAGAAATACTAGAAAAGAAATCAACACCCTCGTAAAACGAATCAATCTCTATGGTAGCTGAACTAGCAGAACTCAAGGTACGCTTAGCTCTCTCGCATGCAGTTCTCAATCTACGAAGTGGTCTCGCATTTGATTTGTCATTTACTGCTACGTTTTTCTTGTGTTTTCTCTTGAATTCCTGAAGGAAATGATAAACAAGTTTATTATCGAAGTCTTCTCCGCCTAGATGTGTGTCACCAGCTGTGGCCTTTACTTCAAAAATACCATCTTCGATTGTAAGCAAAGATACATCAAATGTTCCACCACCTAGATCAAAAATCAATACAGTTTTTTCGTTTTCACTTTTGTTATCTAAACCATATGCAAGAGCTGCTGCTGTTGGTTCATTTATAATTCTAAGAACATCCAATCCGGCTATAGTACCTGCATCCTTAGTAGCCTGACGCTGAGCATCGTTAAAATAAGCTGGAACTGTAATAACTGCCTTTTTCACATCAGTACCCAAATATTCTTCAGCAGTAGTCTTCATTTTCTGAAGAACCATTGATGAAATTTCAACAGGAGTGAATTTTTGTTTATTGTTTTTATAATCCACTTCTATTGATACATCACCCTTTTCGTCGCCTATAACAGAAAATGGCCACAACTCACTGTCTTTTTTTATAACACGATCGTCGAATTTACGACCAATCAAGCGTTTCGCATCAAAAATCGTGTTATGAGGATTTAAAGACGCCTGGTTCTTGGCCGCATCACCAATCATCCTTTCGTTATCTGTAAATGCAACATAAGATGGGGTAGTTCTATTACCCTGATCATTAGCTATAATATCAACTCTTCCGTTGTTCCAGACACCGACACAACTATATGTTGTTCCCAAATCAATGCCTATTACTTTTCCCATTTTTTATTATTTATAATTATTTTTTTAAATGTTTTTTTTACTTAAAGTATCCATATAATACAAACCACGAAAGCAATGGAGTCAATTGATAAATACCAAAATGGAGTTGAATTTACATATGACAAAACAAGATACATATCAGTAGACAAAGACGGCGAGTATAAAATAACAGATACACCAACTTTATCTGGTGATTCACCCGGACCACAGCTAAATAATATTCAAGAAAATCCATTGCGTTATTTTGTAAGAGCACGTTTTAGAGAATTCTTTGAAAATGATATAGATAGTGACAGATTAGAAACAGCAATTTTCAACTATACGATCGATATATCAAAAAAACTAAAGGGAGTGGAATTAAACTGGAAAAGTATTTTATTTAAAAGACACTACAAACAAAAATTTATTTCAATTATGCACAATCTTGCAGATGAAAAAAATGTTAGTTTGTTAGAGCGTATTTCATTAGGTGAAATATTAATAGAACACATCCCTTATTTATCTCCATATGAATTAAATCCAGAACTGTGGAAGCCGTTATTTGATAAACTAGGTAAAGATAATGACATGGGTGAATTTGCAGTTATAGCAGAAGAAGGTATGTTTAAGTGTGGTAAATGTAAATCAAGAAGAGTACATCACTACCAAATGCAGACACGTTCAGCAGATGAATCCATGACAACTTATTGTACTTGTACTGAATGTAAACATGTGTGGAAATTCTAAGCACAGCATCCCTTTGGTATAATAGGCTTGAATGTAAGTTTACCTTTGTTTACCTCTACCATGCTATCTATCACTAGTGGTATTAATTCTCTTATAACTGGATCAAATTTATCCCATGAACCAGCATCTGTTACATCAACCATATAACGTAAAGCATCAATAACTAATGCTTTTTTTTCTGTACCTCTCAATTTAGGTATCTCGGCTACGGCTTGCATTAATTCTACTACAATTGGCATGAGATTAGTCATAGTAACTACCTCGAACTTGTCAATTATCAAAGTTAGTTTTTCCATATCAATACCCTTAGGTTGCTTTATGGGTCCTTTATTTTTAGTTTCTGTATCGGCTGACATTATATAATTATAATATATAATTAAATTTTATATTACTAGACGCTAAATAAAATGTAGTAAGTGATAATGATTAATGAAGTATATTCATATAAATATTTTATTAATCATTATAATAAATGATTGTAATTATCCCTTTAGGTGGAATAGGAGAGAGATTTAAAGAGAATGGATATTCATATCCTAAAGCATTAATAAAAGTACTTGGAAAACCAATATTATATTATTTGCTGGATAATTTAGATTATAACAAAATAAGTATGGTATATATACCATATAACAAAGAATATACATCATATCATATAGAAGATATGCTTAAAAGGGATTACCCCAATATAATATTTAATTTTTTATGTTTAAATGAAAACACAAGAGGTGCTGCTGAAACTATTAATATAGCATTAAATAAACTAACTATTCCTGATTGTCCTATATTATCACTGGATGGAGATAACTATTATACAACTAATATTATAGATATATGGGATGGTGGTAATAAATTAATTACTATAAAAGATGAAAATGATGTGGCTATATATTCATATGTAAAATTTCATTCAAATAAAGATAATATTATAACGGATATCGTAGAAAAAGAAAAAATATCTGATTATGCATGTACTGGTGCATATGGCTTCTCTTCGTATAAACAATTATTGCAATATACACAATATATACTAGATAATAATATTAGACATAAATCTGAATTTTATACTTCAACTGTAATAAAACAAATGTTAAATGAAGGTATTACATTTTCAAATATAATAATTGATGCAAATAGTTGGACATGTTTAGGAACACCATTACAAGTAAGAAGTTTTTGTAATAACCTACCAAAAATATCTTGTGTAAATAATATTGAAAATATAAAGCCACTTAGAATTTGTTTTGACTTAGATAATACGTTAGTAAGTTATCCTAAAATATTAGGTGATTATACTTCAGTTGAACCTATACATAAAAATATTTCTTTTTTAAAATATCTGAAATCATTCGGACATACAATTATTATATATACCGCTAGGAGAATGAAAACACATAATGGTAATGTTGGAAAAATCATGAAAGATGTTGGTATTATTACTTTTGATACATTAAATCGTTTTGATATTCCATATGATGAGATATATTTCGGCAAACCTTATGCAAATGTGTACATTGACGATCTAGCAATAAATGCATATGATGATTTAGAGAAAACATTAGGATTTTATATGGATACTATAGCACCAAGAACATTTAATGAAATAAAAGAAACAACTATAGACGTAATTACAAAAAAATCGCCTGGAACAGGACTTCGAGGAGAGATTTATTATTATAATAATATACCGAATTCAATAAAGGATATGTTCCCATCCCTAATTGATTACGATAGTGATACATATAAATGGTATAAAATTGAAAAAATAAAAGGATTGGCAGTTTCTACATTATATACAAGTGAATTATTGACTTCTATTACACTAAAACATATCATGAATAGTATTAACAGATTGCATAATTCATATAAAGTACTATATTACGAGCAGCAGGGCATGAATAATATAAATATTTATGCAAATTATTATGATAAAATGAAATTAAGATATGAATCTTATGATTATTCTAAATTCGAAAATAGCGAAAGTGTTTATAATAATATACAAAATTGTTTATTAGATTATGAGAAAAACAATAAGGGTAAATTACGTGTGATTCATGGTGATACAGTAATGACTAATATAATAATTAATAATTATGATAAAATAAAATTTATAGACATGCGTGGAAAACTAGGAGATAAAGAAACAATTTATGGTGACTATTTATATGACTGGGCAAAATTATACCAGTCATTATTAGGTTATGATTTAATTTTACAAGAAAAGGAAGTTTCAAATAATTATAAAAAGAACTTGATTGAATGTTTTGATAATTATTTTGTAGAGTTATTTTCAATTGAAGAATTGAATGTATTAAAACAGATTACAAATAGTTTATTATTTACATTAATTCCATTACATGATAATGATAAATGTATTAAATATTATGAATTAATTAATCACGTGTGAAAAATAAACGAGTTTTATAATATTGAATTTCTAATGGTGTAGATAATTATACATATGATAAAATAAGTCATCTTTATTTTTAATAGGCAAATTTAGAATATCGTTGTATTCTTTATCTAATTTAATTATATCGTTATTTAATATTTTTTTTTGTGAGTATAAAAATAATTTATAAGCATCATGACATTTATAATATCCAGTACTCTTAATATCATTCATATAACTATTGTAATTTAATTGACTATTATGTTTATCAATATTTATGTTATTACCCCCGAAGCCATTCGTAAAACCAGTAATATATAATTCTTTTGGGTTATGTTTCAATATATTATTAATTGCGGAAATGCCAGTCCATGGTCTACAACCAATTTCATTTTCTAATGATATATATTCATCCTTACTTACATTTGTAAATTTAGATAAAACGAATGGTTGTAATTTATTATACATATGTTCATATCCGTTTTTAAATGAAGAATCAGGATATTCATTTTTTTTCAGACACGGTATTGTTCCTACTAATAATTGTATTTTATCAATTAAATCTTTAGTAATCGGACCACCATTTCTTTTATCTGTACACAAACAGTGATATAAAATATCTGTTCTACAACCGTAGTCTTTTTTTGTCTTTTCATTTGTTAATGAGTGTGAACAATTTACACGTATAACTGTATCATAACTATCTATTTTGTATCCATTGTTTTTTAAATATGGTGCTCCACCAACAAGGACAACACGTTTATTATAGATTAGATTATTATGTAATTCTTCCATATGTTTATATTTATATTTATATTTATATTTATACTTAAACTTATCATTAAAATTATAATTATAATTACAATGATTAAATTAGTAGTTTTTGATTATGATGGTGTCTTTACAGATGGAAAGATAACATTTGATAATAATGGTTATGCGTGTAAATATTATAATGCTAAAGATGGAAATGCTATTTTTAGATTAAAAGATAAGAATATTTTGACGGCTGTTATTTCCGGTTGGAAAAGTAATACTTCACAAAAATCTATATTAGAACATTTAAATTTTGATAAAATTTCATTAGGATCAGATAATAAATTATCTATTTTAATAAATTGGTGTAAAGAATTAAATATTTCATTAGAAGATGTCGCTTATATAGGTGATGATTTAAACGACCTAGAAATTATGAATAGTGATGTAGGATTAAAATGTTGTCCCAATGATGCGGCAAATGAAATAAAAGAAAAGGTTCATTATATTTGTTCAAAAGGTGGGGGTAAATGCGCAGTAAGAGAATTCTGTGAATATATTTTAAAAATATTATCTAGAAATGAGAAAAAAATTAGTTGTGTTATTCCATGTGCTAAAACGAATGTTGAAAATATAAATATAAGAAAGATATGCAATACAACATTATTAGATATGAAAATAGATACAATCAAAAATATTGATTTTGATGAAATAATTATTTCATCTAATGATGAAAATGTAAAAAAATACGATAATATACTTATTCATAAAAGAGATGATATATTATGTAATAATAATGTAAAATATACCGATTTATATAGCGACCATTTTAAAGCAATTAATAATTCTGTATTATTTCATACTACACCTACAACTCCGTTTTTATCAGACAAATCAATAAATAATATTATTAATATATGGAAAAATAATCCACAATATGAAATGGTAATATTTGGAAAAAAAATAAATAATGTTTTGAAAGATAGTACAAATTATTTAACTCTTCAACAAGGAGGTTTTATATTAGACAAAGAAACATTCTTAAAATATCATTGTGATATTAGTAAAATACAAAATATTCATTATATTTTTGTAGATGATATTGAGTCGATAGTAATTAAAAATAATACTGATTTTGTAATAGTAGAAAGTTTACTTTATAGAAATTTAAATAAACAAAGACTAATAGATGATTATATGTTAAATTCTAATTTTAAACAAACCAAAATATTGGATTGTACTATCCGCGATAGTGGATATTTAAATAATTGGAATTGGAGCTATGATACGGTTAAAGATTTTGTTTATTACATGGGTGAAATAGGTGTTGAATATTGTGAAATTGGATTTATTTTAGATGAAAATTATAGTGAACCGAATTGTGGAATTTGGCGTAATTTAAACAAAGATTTTTCAATAATTTCAAAATTAAAAAGCGAAACAAATACCAAAACAAAAATTGTAGTAATGTTTGACATAGGTGATTATGATAAATATAATTATGATTATACTTTAATACCAGAACAAAAAGAAACACAAATAGATTTAATACGTGTTTGCTGCTTTTATAAAATATTGGATAGAACAAAAGATGTAATAATGAATCTTCATTCAAAAGGATATAATTTAACATTAAATATTATGTATGCTTCACATTTAACATCAAATGATATTATTAATAGTAAAAATTTTGTAAAAAATTTACCTATAGAATATTTATATTTTGCGGATTCTATTGGCGGTTTAACTGGCAATGATACAGCGAATTTTTTTATTAATCTAAAGGATATACATCCAATTAAAAATGGATTTCATAATCATGATAATAATGGTACAGTATTTAATAATATAGATAATATACTAAAAAGCAATATAGATATTATAGATACTACAATACATGGTTTTGGTAAAAATGGTGGAAATTGTCCTTTTGAATTAATTATTTTATATCTAATTATAAAAGAAAATTATTCATATAATATTGATAAAGTTTTAGAATTTTTACATAAAATACAATCTGTAATTTTTTATGAAGAGAAAACTATTAATATAAATATGATTAAAGAAATGTTACAACAATTTTTAAACATACATCCTTCACATGTTAAACAATATAATAATTTAAATTTATTAGATTATTATAATAGTATAAAATTATTAAAAGGTAAATCAAAATGGTAAAAACAATGAGTCAGTTATATGGAAAAAAAAGTATATGTACAAGATAAGACAAGAAGAAACAATTTTCTAAATAATGAAATAAATATATAATATGTGTATTATTCTATAAATATATATAGAATAATATTCATCAAGGGATGATGGAAATATTACTTTAACTAGATGGATTGTTTAAAAACGTCCTTTATCTTTGATAAACTTTTCTATTTCGTCAACTAAATTATCTTTATTAATATTCGTAACAAATTTTCTAATATCTCTTTCTTTTTCCATTATAAAATTTAGTTTTATTAAAAATTCATTATACATTTCATGAGGAATTACAATAACACCATCTTTACTTGCAAAAATATAATCATTCGGATATATTAATAAATTTTCTATTGTGATAGGAATATTTATGTCTGTATAAGCCCAGTTATTAGATATCGCATCAATAGGATTAACATTCTTGCAAAAAACCGGGAATTTAATTTCATCAATTAATTCAATATCTCTTGCTATTCCATCAGTAATATATGCTTTTGCACCAAGTTTTTTAAATATTTTAGAAGTAATATCTCCAGTGTGAGATATTATATTATCATTTGATTGCAATAAAATTATTGGATTGTTTTTATATAATTCTGGTTTGTAAAAATTAAATCTTTTATTATCCATTTGAGAATAATCTTCATATTTTGTTATTTTTCTACCATATAATGTCAATGCAGGTCCATGAACTATTTTAGAATATCCTGCTATTGGTTTTATGTTTAAAACATATTTTGTAGCATCATCTACCATTAAATTCAAGGCATCGTATACAGCTCCAAGATATACGTCATCTGGTATTTCATTATTTTTATTACTAACATTATCATTATCCATATACTTATCAACATCTTCTATAGTTCTAAGCTGTTTTTTATAAATTTCTTCGCATATGAGAAAATCCATATTTGTATCAATATCAAGTGCTTTTAATTCATCTACTTCATAAAAATAAGGATTGTCAGTCCAAATACTATGGTTTTCTTTTACAAAATCTGTTCTTACAATTGTTACACCAAACGTCATATTATAATATTTTGGTAAATCTTGTGATTTACAAGTTTTTAATGGATTAAAATTTACAGGTTTTTTATCATGAAACATATAATCTTTTTTATGTTGTACGGAAATTACGCTATCACATAGTTCATTGTTAAAAATGTCTATACATTTTTGATAATCATTCTCGTCTATAAAAGGTGTTGGTGTAAATGCTATTAACATAATTTCAGTAGTACATGCATTTGATAAGCATTCATATACCATTTTCCCATCAGCTTCATCGCTAGCATACTTAGGATCTCTTTTAAACGTTTCCACACCTAATTTTTTTGCTTTTTGTAAAATTACATCACAATCAGAATTTACTTGAATTTTAGAAATTCCCTTTACTTTTTTTAAAATATTAACTCTCAACTCTAAAAGTGTTGTATCCGCAAATTCACGAATACTTTTATTTTTACATCTTTTTGAACCTCCTCTTATAGGAATAACAGCAGTTATTTTATCCATTAAATAATAATATTTAATAGTATTTATATAGTTTTATGATTATATTAACAATAATGAAAATATTACCTATATAACTGAGTAAATTTTTTGCCAATTTCAAAGTTACATTTATGTTCTTCCAATAAAATAATTAATCTATGAAACAATTTAACATAATAACTACAATATTCTGCAGCTTTATCTTGGGGTCTATAACCTAATACAGCGTTATATTTATTTCCATTTTTTAACATGTCTTCTATTGTAATATCATTATAATTTTCAACAGTATTACATATATATTTATTATCACGTAATAATTCTAAATAACTTGTTTTACTTTCTTTATTAGATTTCATTGTATATCCAAATTTCAACATATTTATACACCATAAATTAAATGATTTTTCACATCCAATCCACATATAATCCCAATCTCTTATATAAAACATTCCTCCACCACCTTTATTTGGACCACGTGTTATCATAGAAAATTTATTAGTATAATCACTTAATTTAATTGGTTGTAACAATTTAATATCCATTCTAGAGAATATATAATAGTCATAAGTATTGTTTTTTTCATGTGTTAATAGCTGTGCTAGTCTTTCATACATGATAGTTGGGTATTTACTCCCAAATGATGAATAATGATATAATGGTCCAGATAAATATAATATTTTTTTTATATTTTTATATGTACTATGTAATTTAGTTTCTAAAATAGTTTTATCATATTTATGTATATTTATTATACCATTCCATTTATCATGTTCTTTTCCGTCTATATCCGTTGAAATAATAATAGTGAATTCACAACATTCTTTATTGTTATCTATTAAATTTTTATTTATATTTTCAGAACATTCTTCAAATGTACGCGGTAATCCAAAAAACATAAGCAAACACTTTTTCATTAATATAAACATCTAATATATTATATTTAAATGTCAACCTTAATAAGTTCAACATCATAAACGTCGTGTATTATTTTTCTCTCTAGTATAGTATATTTCAAGTTATTTAATCCTGAAGACATAATATGTTTTACTTGTTTTTCATAATCATTATTTTTAAAAATATTATCTTCGTTATTTGAGATACTATTTATTCCATTATAATTATTAGGATGTGTATTATTTCCATTATGTGCGTGTTGTAATTTAAAAAAATTAAAAGCATTACTATAATTAGGTGAAATTTTTTTATTCATCATAGCATATCTATAATATAATGCTCTATCTTCTATTCCCCATCCCCAAATATAATTTGGAAACCCATTTATTGCTTTAATACTATCATTTGTAAATTTACATATTCCTCCAAGAGATTTATTATGTCCAACATATATTCTTAATGCATCAAAACTAGTATTTGTATACAGTAGTTGTATACATTTTTCATCAGGATTTATATCAACATCATGTGTAAAAAAATACTTAGTTTTATTTTCATATTCTTTGAATGC
>CERI01009115.1_pt1 | contig 11154 bp, 10 predicted proteins | sample 350261 | NCBI WGS metagenome assembly CERI01 (sample SAMEA2620979, study PRJEB7988) | marine metagenome | isolation source: saline water (ENVO:00002010), including
GCTGGAATAGCTTTTACTGATTACGATATTAATAGTCTTGACACAGTTAAAGAAGTTAGTTTAGGTTTAGGGATAGGTGTTGAATTTGGCTTAATGCGAAATCAGATTGATTTTAGCTATAATTTGATTAACAGAGATAATATATATATAGTTGGAAGTGAGACCGTACAGTCATTTAACATTGGAGTAAGTATTGGTGATTTATGGTTTGTTAAGAGAAGACAAATATGATAGGTGATAGAATGAAGAATTATTTATATTTAATTATGGGTTTATGTGTTTTGTTTACTACATCTTTAGAAGCTCAGTGTAAAAGAGGTGAGAAGCTAAGAATCACTAACGATGTTGAGATAAAGGTTGTTGATTGCAGAGAGGCTACAAGGATGATTTACAATGATGGATGGTACCCATATTCTATAGAGGACGAGAGAGAGGATAGGTGCCCACAATTATCAAGCAGTTCTGCGGAATATTATAGAAGTAGTAATTGGGAGTTAAGTGCAAATGCATATTCAGAGATGATGAACTTAAGATGCGATCAGTGGGATCCAGATTGGGTAAATCCGAATGATGTATATTTATATTGGGCTATTGCATTAGAATATTTAGGCAAGTTCGACGAATCAGAAAAAGTGCTTATTGAGGGATTGGAAGAACTACCTGATAATACAGATTTAATGAAGAGGTTAGCTTACTCGTTTAAGAAGCAAGGTAAAACAGAGGAGATGATAATTGAATATGAAAGATTATTAGATTCTGGTGTTAAAGATACAGATACTTTAAGAGATCTAGCTTCTGCATACGGCGAACAAGGGAGAACCGATGAGCAAGTGTCAGTGCTAAAAAAAATACTATCTTTCGATCCAAATAATTCTTCAATTCAGTCAGAGTTAGCGCGGGTTTATGAAAATTCAGGAGAAGATCCTTTGGAAATCTTTAAAGCTAGATTCGAAGATAATCCTGAAAACGCTTCTTATGCCATAGAGTATGCTCAAAAATTAATCGATAACGGTGATGTTGATGATGCCATTGATGCTCTCGTTGGTACATTGAGTTATAATGACACCAATAACATGGTATATTTAACTTTAGGTAATGCATATAATGAAAATTCTGACTTCAATGATGCAGTTGAAACATTTGAAGATTTATTTAACTTAGATCGTAATAACTACCGTATTGCAATAAAAGTTTCTGAAAATTATATGGAATTAGATAGATTTGATGAAGCTTATGATTGGGGATCGAAAGCATTAAAAATATCAAAGAGAAATGCAGAATCCCTTTCTCATATGGGAAATTTATATTACAAAGCTATGAATACATGCAGAGGAGATAATTTTTCAAGATCTGATAAAGCGGTAGCTTCGCTTGCATATAACTATTTCTTGCAAGCCGAAAAGAAGGGTAATTCTAAATACTTCAAGCAAAAAAAATGGCTTGAAGAGAATGATGTTTTATTTGGTCGCGCAGATTGGTTTATGCTTGATAAAGATATTCAAACTTCAGGAAAAGTATCTCCAGCGGGAAGATGTTATGAATGGGTAAGTGAATCTCTTGACAAACAAAGCGATTGGTAGCTACATGTCTTTTCTTGAAAAAGAAGACAACGAAATTTATAAAATCATTAACTCTGAATTTAATCGTCAGACTGATTTTCTTGAACTTATTGCATCTGAAAATTTCACTAGTAAGGCAGTATTAGAGGCTGCTGGGTCCGTTCTAACAAATAAATATGCTGAGGGATATCCTGGAAAAAGATATTATGGCGGATGTATTCATGTTGACGAAGCGGAGAATTTAGCTATAGACCGCGCTAAACAACTTTTCAAGGCAGAGTATGCCAATGTACAGCCTCATTCCGGTTCTTCGGCGAATATGGGCGTTTTTCTTGCTATGCTAAACCCAGGAGACTGTATTATGGGACTTGATTTAAGTCACGGAGGACATTTAACTCACGGATCTAAAGTAAGTTTTTCTGGAAAATTATACAATGCTGTAACTTTTCATGTAAAAAAAGATTCAGGTTTAATTGATTTTGACGATTTGTTATTAAAGGCAAGAGAGCATAAGCCAAAAATAATTATTTGCGGTGCTAGCGCATATCCAAGAACTGTTGAATTTGAGAAATTTAGAGAAATTGCAGACGAAGTTGGTGCGTATCTTCATGGAGATATTTGTCATAATTCAGGTTTAATTGCTGCGGAAATGCATCCTTCGCCTTTTCCTTATTGTCACGTAGTATCAACTAGTACTCATAAAACTTTAAGAGGACCTAGAGGGGGAATCATTTTGCTAGGCAAAGATTTTGAAAATACATATGGTATTGTAGCCCCTAAATCTGGCAGAATAAAGATGATGTCAGAGCTTTTAGACGGTGCAGTAATGCCAGGAATTCAAGGCGGACCATTAATGCATATTATTGCAGGGAAAGCTGTAGCTTTTAAAGAAGCTCTATCTTCTGAATTTAAAGTTTATATAAAAGGTGTTCTTGATAATGCACAGTGTTTTGCTGAAGAGTTTTCAAAAAGAGATTATAATTTAATTTCCGGAGGAACAGATACTCATTTAGTTTTACTTGATTTACAGAATAAAGGTGTTTCAGGTAAAAAAGCAGAACATGCCTTAGATGATGCAGGTATAACAGTTAATAAAAATATGGTGCCATTTGACCCTAAAAGTCCATTTGTCACAAGTGGAATAAGAATAGGTTCCCCAGCATTAACAACCAGAGGTATGAGTAGAGGGGAAGTAAAGATTATTGTAGATTTAATTGATAGGGTCGTTAATAATAGCGAAGATCAGACAATTATTAATTCTGTAAAGCTAGAGGTTAAAGAGCTTTGCAGTGCATTCCCAATCTATGAATAATACGAGCAAGAATAAAATATACTTTATTTTCGTAGCTATAATATCATTAAATGCTTGCGCTTCGAACAAAGATCTAATGATAGGAGCGGGTATAGCTGAAGTAGTAATTCCAGTCTCATTTAAATCGAATGAAAATAAGATTAAAAAAGACCCCCTTAATTCAGAAGTATATTTAGATATATCACAAAATTTAGTCAAATTTTCTTACGGTATTTTAATGGAAAAGGCAGACAGATTAATGTATACTGACTATTATGCTGCTAGAAATTATTATAGTGATTCGCTTGACTTGTTCTTGACGTCAAGAAGATATATGATGCAAGCTCTTAGCTTGAAATATGAAAATTTTGAAACTGCAATGATGTCAAAGTCAAATATAGATTTAAAGATTGAAGATGTTCCCTATTTATATTGGCTCAGCGGCTCTATGGCTGGCTCAATTCAAGCAAGTCAGGGAGATCCAGAATACCTAATTGATTTGAGTAATATTAGATGGTTGCTTGAAAATGCAATTATTTTAGACCCGGAATGGGAAAAAGGTTCTTTGTATGCTGCAATGATGAGTGTTTATATTAATGATTTAAGTGGAGATAAAAATTCAGAGCGGAAAGCTTTAGAATATTTTTCATTAGCGAATAGTGCTGCTGAAGGATTAAATGTTAGTATTTATGTAACTCTTGCTGAAAGTTTTGCTGTAGGCAAGCAAGATAAATCTTACTTTTTAGAATTGATTAATAGTGCTTTAGCTATTGATATAAATAAAGATAAAGAATTGAAGCAAGCTAACAAGCTTGCTAGATTAAGAGCTAAGTGGTTGTTAAGTAGGGTAGAAGACCTTTTTTATATGTAAGTTATTATAATGATTTATCTAAGAAATATTGCTGTATTTATTCTTTTTCTGGGATTTGCACTATCAAAGCCAATCATAATAAAGCTGGCGACCGTTGCTCCAGAAGGAACTGAATACTACAACTTACTTTTAGAGATGGGCCAACGTTGGCAACAAGAAACTAACGGACAAGTGCAGTTACGTATTTATCCAAACGGCGTGGTTGGTGGAGAGATTGATACAATACGAAAAATGCGAATTGGTCAAATTCAAGGTTCTGCAATGTCTTCAATTGGACTTGCTCGCTTGACAGATAGTATTCAAGCATTTACTTTGCCTATGGGTTTTAAAGATTATGATGATATTGATAAAGCTAAAAATGCTATGTTTGGAGATATTGATGCTGAATTATCTGATAGCGGCTTTAAACTACTCTTCCTTGTAGATATCGGATGGGTTTATTGGTTCTCAGCCGAAGAAATTTCAGTACCTCAAGATTTGAAGGACTCAAAAATATTTACATCTGCCGGTGATTACGTTACTGTTGAACTATTTAAAAAATTTGGATTTAATGCTATTCCCATTGCAGAAACTGATATACTTACCGGACTCCAAACCGGGATGATAAATTCAATGCAAACAGTGCCAATTTTATCTGCGAGTTCAGGTTGGTCTGCGTTAATGCCAAACATGCTTGATTTAAAATGGGGGGCATTTATTGGCGCAGTCATTGTTGATGAAAGAGTATGGTCAAAAATTAAGCCAAAACATCAGAAAGTAATGATTGAGATAGCACAAGATATTGGTAAGAAATATCAAAAAAATGGCAGAGAAATGGAAATAAAAGCTATTAATGCTATGGAAGAATATGGTATGAAAGTTAAAACTCCTAGTGCTGAAGAATTAGAGATTTGGGAGTCATTTAAAAATGAAATAACTCCAGACGTTATTGACACCTTTTTATCTGAAGAAATTTATGAAAAAGTAACTTCAGCTATTAATGAATAATTCTTTCTTAGCTAAATTAGAAAATCTTATTTGTTATTTTTGTTTTGGGGTTATTATAACTTTTCCTGTATTTCAAATTTTATCTAGATTTATCAATATTTTTTCAATTCCCGCATCACAAGAAATTGTTCAGCATATGACGTTATGGATTGCTTTTATTGGTGCTGTACTAGCTGCAAGAAGTAATAGATTGTTAGCGGTTGTAAGAGATCCAGTATTTAACAAATCGTCAGAGTTTAAGCTTAGTCATTTTTTAGTACATATGTGTTCTGTTGGTGTAGTTTTTGTACTCTCTGTTTCATATTTAAAAATGATTCAAATTGGTATACAATATCCTGAATTTATTGCACCTTTCATTCCAGTTTGGTTTGCTCAAAGTATAATACCTATTGGTTTGTTGTTAATTTGGTATCATATGATATTAACAAGCAGTTCAAGATTTAATTATCGTATTCTTTTGGTTATTTTTTCTTTTTTAATGACAGTAATACTATACTTTTGGCAATTTCCTCTAACAAATGATTTATTATTAACTGTAAAAGTGCTAGGTGTAATCAGTCTAGTTGCGTTTGGACTTCCTATTTTTGTGGTACTGGCAGCACTTTCTATTTTCTTCTTTCTATCAGAACCTACTGAATGGGCTACAAATTTTGACTTAATGTCAACAATTAGCGATAGTGCATATCGAATAGTTGTTTCACCTACTTTAGCTGCTATTCCTATTTTCACTTTAGCAGGCTATATATTAGCTGAAAGTAACGTATCAAAACGTCTACTTAATTTTTTTAGAGCTTCATTAGGATGGCTACCAGGTTCCACTGTTTTAATAGTTGTAATACTTTGTGCTTTTTTTACAGCGCTCACTGGAGGCTCTGGCGTAACTATTCTAGCTCTAGGAGCTATTTTATATCCAATACTTATTGAAGATGGTTATTCTGAAATTTTTTCTTTGGGTTTAATTACAACTGCGGGGTCTCTCGGATTACTGTTTCCACCAAGTCTTCCTGCAATAATTTATTCAGTGACAGCTGGTATTAATCCAATTGAATTATTTAAAACGGGACTTTTTCCAGGGCTATTTCTTTTATCGATTATAGTAGGTTATGGAATTTATCATAAGCCAGAAAAGCAAAAAGTTATTAAATTTAATATTCAAGATTTTAAGCAAGCTTTTTTAAAAGTAAAGTGGGAAATCGCTATCCCCATATTAATTATCTACGGTTTATTTAGCGGTTTAGCTACACTCGTTGAATGTGCCGCTTTATTAGTATGGTATGTGATTTTTGTAGAAGTATACATCTACAAAGATATAGAACTTAAAGACCTTTCAAAAATTGTAATAGATTGCGCCACCCTAGTAGGAGGTGTGCTAATTATTCTTGGTTTTGCAATGGGTTTCACAGGATATTTAGTTGATGCTCAGGTACCTCTTAAAATTTTACAAGTTGTCAAAGCTTCTATTGACTCTCCCATTGTATTCCTACTAGCACTTAATATGTTATTAATAATAGCTGGATGTATTATGGATGTTTTTTCAGCTATTATAGTTATAGTTCCTCTAATTGCACCTCTAGCCATACATTTTGGTATAGATCCAATACATTTAGGAATTATATTTATTGCTAATTTAGAACTTGGCTATATTACCCCACCTGTAGGAATGAATCTTTTTTTATCATCTTATCGATTTAAAAAAGATATGCCAACAGTATATAGAGCTACAATGCCTTACTTTTTTATAAGGCTAATAGGAGTTCTTTTTATAACATATATTCCTTTGTTCTTTTACTGATTTTTAATTATCTTTATCTATCATGAAAAACAAAAACTTAATTCTATCAATAATTTTACTATCACAACTTGTTATGGCGCAAGGCCAAGCAGGTTCACTTTTTTTATCTATTAATCCAGGAGCTAGAGCTAATGGTATGGGTGAAGCGCAAATTGGTATAGCCAATGATGCGTATGCAACATTCTATAATCCGGCAGGTTTATCTAATTTAACAACTACTCAAGCTTCTTTTATGCATTCGAGTTATTTGCCAAACCTAGTAGATGACATGGCTTATGATTTTGTTGCATTTGCTATGCCGCAATTTAGAGATAAAGGCTCAATTGGAGGACATTTTACCTACTTAAATCTGGGAGATCAAATTAGTACAGATGCTAATGGCGCAGAATTAGGTTCATTTTCTAGCTATATGTATGCATTGAATCTATCTTATTCTCAAAAAATTGATGAAGATTCATCATGGGGTGTTAACGGTAAATATTTTTATCAAGAATTGGCTGTAATTAGCAGTTTAGATGCTTCAAGTAGTAGTGTTGCATTTGATGTAGGATATTTTAAGCATAACGCAATGGATAATCCTAACCTTACAATGGGTGCTGTATTAACCAATGTTGGCCCTGGCGTTAGTTTTGGCGACGGAGATGATGACCCACTTCCAACTAAATTAGGGTTTGGTTTGGGATATCTAACCTTTGAAGGAAAAGCGAATTTAGCGCTCGATTTAAACTACGAGGTAAATGATCAGTCTATGGTTACCAATCTTGGAATTGAATACTATCTTGTTGAAGATTTTGCTTTAAGAGCAGGAATGATTAACGATCCATCTGGGGACTTAAGTTATACAACTCTTGGTCTTGGTGCACGACTAGATGCTCTAGGTTTTGATGTAAGTTACATTATGGGCGGAGAACTCGACCCACACTCAAATATGGTGAGATTCTCTTTAAGTGGTTCTTTCTAAAGCTGGGTTTAGAAACATAATTATTTCAAATATGAGATTTATAATCATATCAATATTTTTCTTTGTTACTGGCTGTGGTTGGGCAAATCCCTTTGATGACAATATTCCTTATAAAACAAGATTTGAAGATGGCCTGTCTTTCTTTGAAGAAGAAAAATATCCCAAAGCAGCCCAGCAATTTACTATAATCGTAGACAGAGCTTCTCATACTGATTTAGGAGACGATGCATTATTTTTTCTAGCAGAATCATATTATTTAGATGAAAATTACGACTTAGCTTTAATCGAATATGAAAAGCTTGTTTCAAGAATGGGTTTTAGTCCTTACATAGAAAAAACAAGGTGGAGAATATGTGAAACCTTGATGGCTCTTTCTCCGAACTATTATCATGATCAAGAGTCTAGTAAAAAAGCTATAGTAGAAATCCAACAATTTTTAGATGACTATCCTTCATCTGACTATTCAAATGATGCGGATAACCTTATCAAAGAGCTTAGACTAAGGTTGGCTAAGAAAAATATGGAGACGGGAGTATTGTATTTTAAGCTTAAAGCATACGATTCAGCTATCGTCGCTTATAAGGTGGTAATAAGTGATTATTACGATACCAAATATTTTAAAGATGCTAACCTTGAAGTGATTCGTTGTATGATGTTGTTAAATCAGGGCGAGGAAGCTCAAGAGTTTTTTGATAGTCTCGATAAAGATGGTGAAGTTTTTACAGATAGCAATTTTAAGCAATTAGCTTCAGAACTCTTAAACGACAATTCTTAGGGAGTTAAATTATGAAAACCTGTATATTTGGCGGTACTTTTGATCCACCACATATTGGGCACTTATTAATTGCCCAAACTATTATTGAGTCAGAAAATTTTGAAAGACTCATATTTGTCCCAGCAAACATATCTCCTGCCAAGAAAGGTAAGACCATATCTTCAACTAGAAAAAGACTGGATATGTTGAATTTGGCACTCACTAGTAACGAAAACTTTGAAATATCAGATTATGAGATTAATAAAGGAGATATTAGTTACACGATAGATACTGTTAATCACTTTGCTAAATCTTTAGATCTACCAAAAAAAGACTTATATTTTTTGATGGGTAGCGATACCCTTAGAGAATTCCATAATTGGAAAAATCCAAAAGGTATTATGGATTTATGTAATATTATTGTTGCAATAAGACCTGGATTTACACCAAGCGATATCCCTCAATGGGTATTGGATAATATAAATTTTGCTAACATACCACAATTTGAAATTTCATCAACAAATATTAGGTCAAGATGGAGAGATGGAAAAACAATTAGGTATATGGTACCAAAAGAGGTTTGGGATTATATCAATATGAATGGTTTATACTAATGTTGTCAATTGTATTTTTTTTAGTAATTGGATCTATAGGACTGTTTTATGGCTCGGAATGGCTTGTTGATGGCGCAAAAGATATAGCTAAGAAATTTAAAATTTCTGATTTAGTAATTGGACTAACAATCGTTTCAATTGGTACATCATTTCCAGAACTTATTGTTGGGATTGTATCATCTTTTGATGGACACAATGATTTTGTAATAGGCAATGTATTGGGGTCAAACGTTGCCAATATAGGTTTAGCATTAGGGTTGCCTGCAATCTTTTACAAAATGAATTTTGAGTATAAAAATGTTATTTCGGCTTTTTTCTATAATTTTTTAGCTTGCACTGCTTTGTATTTTATTGTTTCTGATGGTCTTATTAGTTTTTCAGATGCTCAAATTTTATTCTTTCTATTTTTAATATATATTGTAGCAAGTTTTCTAAGACCAAATATTACCTCTTGTAACGGAGAGCTTGAAAACGATAGAGAAGTTTGCTTAAGACTTGTGCCTCTCCCAAAATTAATTAGAAAATTGGTTGCTGGGTCAATAATGCTATACGCCGGCTCTGAACTCTTTATTTCAAACGGAGCTGCGCCTCTAGTCCGTGAATTTGGATTTTCTGAAAAGGCTGTAGGTATGACAGTTGTTGCGATGGGAACGTCATTACCAGAGCTATTTGTTACCATGATGGCCCTTTCTAAGAAAGAGGTAGGTATTTCCTTAGGTAATATCATTGGATCTAATATATTTAATATACTATTCGTTCTCGGTGTGATAGGGTTAATAAATCCACTAGTGGTTAGCGATGTTTCTTTTGAGCTTTTTTTTGGAGTTGGTTTACTATTTTTATTAGGATTTTTAAGTTATTTTTTCAAGGGACTAAACAATTTATCAGGTTTTTTATTGGTATTAATATACGTCTTATTTCTTTATCTTCAGTTCTATGGTTGACTTTAAAAATATTACTTATAATTACTCAAAAAATTCTGGTATTTATAACATTGATTTAAGTATCCAAGATAACGAGTTTTGTTTTTTAGTAGGGCCTACCGGCTCCGGAAAAAGTACACTATTAAAGTTATTATATTTTGACCTTTTTGCAGATAAAGGTGTCGTAAATTTAATGGGATATTCTTCATCAAAAATAAAGCAAAAAAATATCCATAAAGCGAGAAAGAAAATTGGTGTAATTTTTCAAGACTATAAACTTTTAAAGCAACGAACTGTTCATGAAAATATTGCTCTTCCACTTCATATAAACGGTGTAGGAAGAAAGAAAATAACTAACCTTGTAAGCGAAGCTCTTGAATTAACTGAACTCTCAAGATATGCTAGAAAGTTTCCTAATGAATTATCGGGAGGGGAGCAACAGAGGGTTTGTATCGCCCGTGCAATTGTTAAAAATCCTAATTTAATTTTAGCCGATGAACCTACTGGAAATTTAGACCCTACGGCAGCACATAGAATATTGAAAATATTAGAGCAGATTAATAAAGAGGGAACATGCGTAATAATGGCCACTCATAACTATAAGCTTATAGCAGAAAAACCTTATCGAGTGATTGAGCTTGACCAGGGAAGAGTGGTGAGTGAATGATTGATAAGATAGCCTTTCTTTTTGCTGAAGGACTTAAAAACTTCTTCAGAAATAAGTTAACTAATTTTTTGTGCATCCTTACTATCCTTATAAATTTTACTATTCTTGGGTATTTTTTTGTTGTCGGATTTAATACTGACGGATTAGTTAATTTTTTTAGATCAAAATATACTTTTGAAGTATTCCTGGATGATAAAGTCAATTCTGAGCAATCTGACAAGATAACCGCTGAATTAGAATCAAACTCACTAATTTCTTCTATAGTTTTAATTGATAAAGATAGGTCTGCAGAAATTTTCTTAGAAGAGTTTGGCGAAGATATTGTTGTAATGCTTGGGTACAATCCTTTGCCTGTGTCGTTAAAAGTTATGCTTGAAAAAGATAAATTTAATTTGAATACTGTCAATAATCTTATTGCAGAAATAGGAAACTATGACTTTGTAGATAGTGTTGAGTATCGAGGAGATTATATACAAGAGATAGAGAAAAAGATTAACCTATTTATCTTCTTTTTTCTAATATTTATTATTGCTATGATTTTTATTTCAATTCAAATGATATCCAATACAATAAAGCTTTCTATGACTAATCGTAGTGATTTTATTGAAATTCTTCAATATAACGGCGCTTCAAATATGTTTATTAAAATCCCTTTCTTTATAGAATCAGCACTACAATCAATCATCGGTTCATTTATTGCATTTTTATTAGTGAATTATAGTTTCATTGTAATAA
>CERI01084984.1_pt1 | contig 11151 bp, 10 predicted proteins | sample 350261 | NCBI WGS metagenome assembly CERI01 (sample SAMEA2620979, study PRJEB7988) | marine metagenome | isolation source: saline water (ENVO:00002010), including
TCGAGGTGCCAAACCTCCCCGTCGATATGGACTCTTGGGGGAGATAAGCCTGTTATCCCCGGGGTAACTTTTATCCGTTGAGCGATGACCCTTCCATTCGGGATCACCGGATCACTAGGTCCGACTTTCGTCTCTGTTCGACTTGTAAGTCTCACAGTTAAGCTCTCTTCTACCCTTACGCTCTACAAACGGTTTCCAACCGTTTTGAGAGAACCTTTGAGCGCCTCCGTTACTCTTTAGGAGGCGACCGCCCCAGTCAAACTGCCCACCAGACTATGTCCTCTCTCCGGATTACGGAGACAAGTTAGTATTCCAAAATAACAAGGGTGGTATCTCACCAATGGCTCACTACAGTCTAACGACTATAGATCAAAGCCTCCCACCTATCCTGCACAAATTATTCCAAAATACAAAGCCAAGTTACAGTAAAGCTCCACGGGGTCTTTCTGTCTTGCTGTAGGTAGTCCGTATCTTCACGGACACTTCAATTTCACTGAGTCTCTCGTTGAGACAGTATTCAATTCGTTACGCCTTTCGTGCGGGTCGGAACTTACCCGACAAGGAATTTCGCTACCTTAGGACCGTTATAGTTACGGCCGCCGTTCACTGGGGCTTCAATTCAATGCTTCACATTGCAAGCAACGTTGACATCTCCTATTAACCTTCCAGCACTGGGCAGGCGTCAGCCAATATACATCACCTTGCGGTTTAGCATTGACCTGTGTTTTTGATAAACAGTCGATTGAATCGGTTCACTGCGACCCTCATATGCTCCGATAGCAAGTATCATCACAAATTCGGGCACTTCTTCTTCCGAAGTTACGAAGCCATTTTGCAGAGTTCCTTAACGAGAGTTCTCTCACGCGCCTTAGTATTCTCTACCTGCCTACCTGTGGCGGTTTTAGTACGGTTACCTGTAAATCTTGCTAGAAGGTTTTCTTGTCAGCGTGGCGTCAATCACTTCCTCCAAAAGGAGTCGACATAACATCTCAGATCAACAAAAAAGCGGATTTGCCAACTTTTTCTACCTACATGCTTGTACCACAATCCAATAAGTGGATGACCTAGCCTCCTGCGTCACTCCATTGCTAATAACGATTTACGGGTAGTACAGGAATATTAACCTGTTGTCCATCGATTACGCTTTTCAGCCTCACCTTAGGCACGACTAACCCTGAGCGGACGAACCTTCCTCAGGAAACCTTAGGCTTTCGGCGGATAAGATTCTCACTTATCTTTTCGTTACTCATGCCGACATTCTCACTTCTGATTCGTCCATCATATTTCCCAATACAACTTCATCCTAATACAGAACGCTCTCCTACCGCTTGTCATAAAGACAAACCCGTAGCTTCGGTAACACACTTAGCCCCGTTACATTTTCGGCGCAAAATCGCTCGACCAGTGAGCTGTTACGCTTTCTTTAAAGGATGGCTGCTTCTAAGCCAACCTCCTGGTTGTTCAAGCAACTTCACCTCCTTTCCCACTTAGTGTGTATTTAGGGACCTTAGCTGACGGTCTGGGCTGTTTCCCTTTCGACCTAGGAGCTTATCCCCCTAGGTCTCACTCCTGAACATGGTATCTTGGCATTCGGAGTTTGCCAGGGTTTGGTAAGATTGGTCATCCCCCTAGCCCTAACAGTGCTCTACCTCCAAGAACCTAAATTTCAAGGCTGACCCTAAAGTCATTTCGGAGAGAGCCAGATATTTCCTGGTTCGATTAGCATTTCACCCCTATCCACAAGTCATCCGAGCATTTTTCAACATACAACGGTTCGGGCCTCCACAAAATGTTACTTTTGCTTCACCCTGCTCATGGATAGCTCACCAGGTTTCGGGTCTAATCCCACTAACTAAATCGCCCTATTCAGACTCGCTTTCGCTGCGGCTCCGTATTCAAACTTAACCTTGCTAGTGACATTAAGTCGCCGGCACATTCTTCAATAGGCACACCGTCAGACACAGATGCGTCCTCCGATTGCTTGTAGGCATATGATTTCACGTTCTATTTCACTCCCTTTCCAGGGTTCTTTTCACCTTTCCCTCACGGTACTTGTTCGCTATCGGTCGTATAGTCATATTTAGCCTTGGATGATGGTCCACCCGGATTCCCGCAGAATTTCACGTGTTCCACGGTACTCAGGACATCAATCGATAAGTTGTTAATTTTTCGTATACAGGGCTATCACCTTCTTCGGCAGTGCTTCCCAACACTTTTTACTAAACTAACAATTTGTAACTTATCTGTGTACGAGATAGATACACAAGATTGAATCCTACAACACTCTAGTTGCAGCGCCTATCTGCTACTAACACAACTAGAGTTTGGGCTATTCCCGTTTCGCTCGCCGCTACTAAGGGAATCTCGTTTGATTTTTTTTCCTCTGGGTACTTAGATGTTTCAGTTCTCCAGGTTATCTGCCTTTATTCTATGTATTCAAATAAAGGCTGCGTGATCATTACACCATGCGGATTTCTCCATTCGGAAATCCCCGGCTCAAAGCTTGTAGCAGCTTGCCGAGGCTTATCGCAGCTAGCCACGTCCTTCTTCGTACTATACGCCAAGGTATCCGCCATATGCCCTTTTTATCTTAACTACCGCAACTTAATCATAACAATTAAATTTAATTCAGTTTCATTTATTTTTTTATTCTACTTCTTCCAATGATCTAGCACGCTTGAGGTGCACTGGACTATCAATCTTACCCGCAACAAATCGCTCGTGTCAACAACAAGATTAAAAAAAACAGGGGTTTCACTATGAGAATAAGTGTTTTTTATTGTTAAAAAAGATTTTTTACAATAAAAACAGATGATTTCTTTTTATAAAAACAAAAAAATTTGATACACTTTAATATACTAATTATTATATAATTGATAGATTAGTAATACATTATCTTATAAAAGGAGCCGATTGCACATGACGAACAAACACTATACAAAAGATCACGAATGGGTCGATGTCCACGCTGACGAAGCAACTATTGGCATCACTCAGTACGCAGTGGATGAATTGGGTGATATCGTTTATATTGAGTTGCCTGAGGTCGGTCGCTTGGTAACTAAAGGAGACGAAATTGGGACCGTCGAATCCGTCAAAACAGTATCAAGTATTTATGCGCCGCTGTCTGGAACCATTACACGAATTAATAATGACTTGCCTTCCAGACCCGATATTATTAATGAATCTCCCGATGCTAACGGATGGATTGTTGCGATTAAACCGTCAAAAATCGATGAGATTGAGGCCTTGCTATCCATGGCTGATTATCAAACCCATTGCGACACTTTATAATGAAGCAGTACCTTGACTTAGTTCAAACCATTTTAAATGAAGGTATTGAAAAAACAGACCGTACCGGGACTGGAACGCTGTCTATTTTTGGTTACCAATATCGCGTTAATTTGCATGATGGATTCCCCCTGCTAACAACGAAAAAAGTTGTGATTAATAGTGTCATTAATGAATTACTATGGTTTCTAAGCGGCAGCACAAATATTAACGATGGTCTGCATTCAAAAATATGGGATCCTTGGGCAGACGCGGATGGCAATGTAGGTCCAATTTATGGTTATCAATGGAGAAAGTGGGAGCAGGTTCAAGCCGGCCAGACGGATCATCGCATCCACCATATTGACCAAATTCAGACTGTTATTGACACCATAAAAACGAACCCACAGTCTCGGCGTTTAATTGTATCCGCTTGGAATGTGTCTGATTTAGATCGAATGGCCTTACCGCCATGCCACTTGCTTTTTCAGTTTTATGTGCGCGGAGACTACTTAGATTGTCAGCTATACCAGCGATCGGCAGATGTGGCTATTGGGGTTCCCTTTAATATTGCGAGCTATTCACTTTTATTAAGCATGGTTGCCCAAGAGTGCAATCGCCTACCGGGCCATTTTATTCATACTATTGGCGATGCTCACATCTACACCGATCACATCAACGGTTTGCGCGAACAACTTACCCGTCCGATACAAACACTGCCCACCATTCGCATTGCGAACAAGCCGTTTGATAGCATTGTAGCGGATGATATTGTCGTTGATAATTATCACCCCGCACCTTTTATTCGTTTTCCAATTTCAGTCTAATGGCTATTATTGTTCTCGTTGCTATGGACACTCAGCGGGGGATTGGGATTAATAACAAACTCCCCTGGCACATACCCGAAGATTTGATTCGGTTTAAAAAACAAACAACCGGCCAGGCCATTATTATGGGCCGAAAAACATGGGAGTCTCTACCGAAGGCACCACTTCCAAATCGCTTAAATATTGTTTTATCAAAAAACCCAGATACTCTAAACTTGCCAGTACCCACCGTGTCGACGCTGGCTGACGGCATTAAACTATCCGAGCGTTTAGGTGTATCCACAACCTATATTATTGGTGGCAGCTCGGTTTATAAACTCGCAATTGAAACTCAATTAGCCACACACCTAATGATTACCCAACTATCGGGGACATGGGCATGCGACACGCATTTTCCAAACCCCGAACCGTTTTACCAATTAAGCCATGTTAAAGACCAGTTTATGAGTCAATCGATCGAATGTACTGTCGAATGCTGGACTATAAATCCCAGCCATTCAAGATCTTAGTCAATTCCTCACTGTGTCGAGTTTCGTCACGAATCATATCCTCTAAGTCCAAGGATAGTGCCTTGTGCCCCAAGGCAGCCGCTTGCTCAGATCGCTCTGTATAAGCAACAATCGCTTTGTTTTCAGCCTTTAACACTTCTTCTAGCATAGCTTTGTTGGTACCTGCATGGGCTACTTCAGCCGCTTGTGTCGTAGGCTCACCGCCTAAAACCAAAATCTTGTCCGCCAAAAACTTCGCATGAACCTGTTCGTCCGCTACTTCCGCTAATAAAAACTGACTAAGCTCTGGGCGAAATGGGCCCGTTACTTTTGCTGCATATGTCGTATACTGAATAATTGCTGAAAACTCGTTGGCTAGATCTTGGTTTAACAAGTCAATTAACTGTTGATTGTTCATACTATAACTCCTTGTGATTGTTGGGTAATTCTAATAAATCTAATCTAGACTATACCATATCTCTCTTTGGCTAGGTATTATCTAATTGAGCAGTTAGTAACTCGACTACCTGTTTAACGGAATCATCCGCAGCAATTACCGTTCGAATGCGGTCGCACGCATACATTACTGTTGTATGATCTCGCTTGCCAAAATACTCACCAATTTTAAGAAAGGACATATTGGTCAATTCTCGTGCCAAATACATTGAGACCTGACGGGCAAACACAATGTCTTTCGCACGACTTGGCGAACAGAGCTCTGCATCTGTCACGCCAAAATAGGTTTGAACTTGGGCTTTTATTTTTTGAATGCTAAGTGGCTTGGTCGACCGAACCCCCACTAAATCTTTAATAATATTACTTACAATTTCTAAGGTAATATCGGTATCATCTAATAGTGACATATACGCGGTAATTCGATTTAAAGCCCCTTCCATTTCTCGAACATTCGATGGAATTTGCGTCGCAATAAATTGAAGCACCTCATCGTTAATGACCAACGACATATCTTCTGATTTTTTTCTCAAAATTGCCAAGCGTGTCTCTAGCTCTGGGGGCTGAATATCTGCAATTAGGCCCCACTCAAACCGAGTCCGCAACCGATCTTCTAGTGTAGGAATCTCTTTGGGTGAACGATCCGAAGTTAAAATGATCTGCTTGTTTTGACTATACAAATCATTAAATGTATGAAAAAACTCTTCTTGCGTTTGCACTTTTCCAGCTAAAAACTGAACATCGTCCACAAACAACACATCAACGGCTCGATACTGGTCTCTAAACTGACGGGTACGTTGATTTTTAATCGCATTAATTAAATCATTTGTAAACTTTTCAGATGTCACCATACTTAATTTTAAACCGGGATGATTATGCTGAATGTAATGGGCAATGGCATGCATTAAATGTGTTTTTCCAAGGCCCACCGACCCATAAATAAACAACGGGTTGTACGCCGATGCGGGTGCTTTAGAAACGGCTTCACATGCTGCGTGGGCAAAGCGATTGTTATGCCCCACAACAAACTGGCCAAACGTATAGCGCGAGTTAAACAAAACATCCTGATTTCGCGGCTGCGCATCAAACAGACTCAGCTGTTCTTCTTCAGGACGATCAACGTCAATTGTATATTCTACCAGTGTACCCGGATATCTTTCAGATAAAATGTATTCTCTAAAAACCGGCTCACACTTTTCTTGCATCCATGTTTTTGAAAACGCATTGGGAACTTTGAGCTGAAGAACCGAGCTATCATAAGATAAAAATGAGGCAGATGATAAAAATGTCTGGTATGCGGGTGGTGTTAAATAAGTTTCAAGCGCATCTTTAACATCATCCCAAATAGCCATCTATAAAAATTTTGATATACTTGCACCAATCATGAATCGTGGACTACTATGCTCACCAATACCATCCAATAGCGCCGACTGAATAACCAGGTTTTCCATAGCAAACCATCGGGCCCCCATGTTCACACGATACAGCCCATCATCGCCAATCATATCAACAATAAGGCTTACGGCATCATTTAGAAAATACTCACCACCCATCATCAAAGCCGAGCTTACTGAATCTTCAAATAACGCTCGAAAGCCTACATGTCCTGTCAATGATGTTTGAAATGCTTTGCTCGCCACCATATATAAACTACTGCCTTCATTGGCTGTTAAGTTCTCAAGGCCAACGGCAACATCCACCGGATACTGCTTTTGCTCTGAAAAAACATGATACTTCATGTTTACAAACACGCCTTCTTCTGGATATTTTCCCCCTACAACACCCATTTCAATATTGTCATATGTCCCAATGTTTAATTTATAGTAATGGGCGCTCTTGTCTGCGTCTGAATCCACTATTTGAGAATCCCCTAAATAGTCGATGCCAATGTTGTACTCCTGATACTGCAATCGTTCAGCCGTTGGCATTTCCAACAAACCCGTTGGCCCGCCAATCGTTGGCGCAGCAAATGCCAATGTACAAAAACTAAAAATAACTATACCACTTACTAACTTTATCATTATTTATTCACCATCCGTTTTACTTTTGCCTGAAATCGCATTTCATCACGATGTAACTGTGCTGGAAACCCAAACAATGTAACACCTCCTGACGGAAATGATTTGGTTACACCAGCTCTACTTAGAATAACACTATCAGAACCAATTGTCACATGATCTTTAACCGCCACTTGTCCGGCAAAAACACATCGATCCCCAATTGTAACCGAGCCCGCAAACTGAACCCCCCCGGCCATTAAACAATCGTTTCCAATGACTGCGTTATGCGCAATATGACAATGCGCATCAATTTTAGTGCCTGCCCCAACAACTGTATCTGAAAGAACCCCCCGATCAATCGTTGTCAACGCACCGACATGAACCGAATCGCCAATCCAAACACCGCCTTGGTGTGGAGTAAACCAATGACTGCCATCGGCCTGCGTGGTGTATCCAAACCCATCTGAACCAATCACGGCTCCCGATCGAATCACACAATTATCACCCATACGAACCGATTGCCTAATTGACACGTTAGCCGCAATCCGCGTTCCGCGGCCAATCACACAGCGTTCTGCGATAACAGCGCCCGGTTCAATAATTGCATTTGCTTGAATTACCGACCCCTTGCCAATATGAGCCGATGGATGGATGGCGGCAGTTGCGTCCACAATCGTTGGCATGTCCGGCATTAACCACTGAAATAACTGCGTTGCTTGTGCGCTAGCCGATTGCCCATTGTGAACAAAAATATGGGGCCTATCAATTGAGTAGGTTGACAAAATAACTGCTGTTTGGGGCAATGCGCTTAATTGGCTTTGGTAGCGATCTGAAAAATATGGAATAACATGATGCGGCTTTGGGTTTTGAACCGATGCAACACCGACTAGCTCGTGTGCCGGATTTAAGCCAACAGCGGTACCATTGATCGCTTGAACAAACGCTGATACCGAAATCAATGTTATTTAGATCCCGATTCTTTATTCAGTCTATCTAAAACAAACTCCGTCAAATCGTATCCGCCATACACAATTGCTTGTTGATCCATAACAACATCCAATCCCTGCTCTTTAGCAACCCGTTGAGTCGTGGATAAGATCTTTTGCCGAATTGAGTAAATGGACTCATTGCGAAACTGAAGCAATTCTTGTTGCAATGGCTCCATTTCTTTTTGCATTGTATCTGCCAACGTCTTCAGCTTTTTCTCACTACTTTTCTTCTCTCTTGCTTTTGTCATTTTTTCATTATGTTTTTCAAGCTTTTCTTCGTATTTTTTACGCTTTTCTTGAAATAAGTCTTCCATTTTAGACGCTTCTGTATACCGCTCAAAAATTGCCTGCATATTAATTAATCCAACCTCCGCATGTGCTGGAACCATTCCAAATACAATCACTGTTAGAATAACGCTAATTAAAATCTTTCTCATTGTCTGCTTTCTCCTTTTTTATAGTATTTTATGCTATGTATTATACCTTTTTTAGCTGATTACGCAACTCGCTGGGCGATAATAAAACCAGTAAGAATAGCGCCATGCGAACATACAGCCCATTGTCAGTTTGTCGAAAATACGACGCCTGTTGACACGCATCTACATCGGTACTGATTTCGCTAGTGCGTGGCAAGGGATGCATAATCACAACCGTTGGCTTGCATCTAGATTCGACGAGCTGACGATTTAATATATACAATTGCTCAAACCGTTCGTAATCCGACTCCGATTGAAATCGCTCTCGTTGCAGCCGTGTCATATAAATAACATCCGCTTCAGCAATGCCCTTGTGAAAATCGCTTGTTTGCGTCACACGAACGCCTTGATCCCGCAACGCCTGAACACTACTATCTGGCAACTGCAACTCATGCGGCGCAACGGCGACAATATGAATTTGCTGATACATACCCATTAAATTAACAAGCGAATGAACCGTTCGGCCATTTTGCAAATCCCCCACTATCGCTATCGTTAGATTGGATAGCCGTTGCGTTTCACTATAAATAGTGTATAAATCCAATAGCGCTTGTGTGGGGTGCTCGCCGATACCATCCCCAGCATTAATAATTGGAACCGTGCTATTATTAGCCGCAACACGCGCTGAGCCAACTGTAAAATGGCGCAACACAATCACATCAACATACCCTTGTACTACTCGAATTGTGTCTGATAAGCTCTCGCCTTTAGAAATTGAAGAAAACACAACGCCCACTGTATTATCAACGTTGCCCCCCAATGATTGAAACGCAGAGGCAAAACTAATACGACTTCGCGTGCTCGCTTCGAAAAATAAATTGCTTAATAAGTATCCGCTTAATGGGTTCCACTGCCGCAGTTGTGACCGGCCAACACTTTTTAGCTTATCGGTTAATGCAAAAAGCTCTTGAATTGCAGAGTCTGTCATCTGAGCCACTGACAATACACTATTGCTTTCCCATGAATTTTTTTTTATTTCAGATTCTAGTATTTGTTTTTTTTCCATGTAACCTAATCTATACTATTGTAGAAGCCATTCAAGTTGCACGTCAACGAATCACGGTGATATGATTGCTTATACCTGTTGGAAAACCAATAATGCAATGACTAAACCCATGAACTTTGATCAATGATAATCATCCAAATTATTGCTGGAGTACTTGTAACATTAAGTAGCTTCGCCAACTTAAACTCTGAACCCGGACAACCCGTGGTCAAAGTAGGCAAAGTGCTTATTGACACTCATGATGTGCATGCACGGCTAAAGCGGATACCCGCAGCTGCCCATCAAACGCTCACTCAAGCCGACCGTTACCAGTTGGCTGTAGACCAATTAGTTGACGAAGCTATTTTAATTCACCAAGCTCGAAAAAATGGAATCCACCGCACACAGGCATATGCCACTGCGTTGCATGAAACAAAGCAAGCCCTTCTAATTGAATTAATGATTAAGCAACTGCTCACCACGGACCCGGGTATTTCCGATGCCACTGCTAATCAGTTCTACCAAAACAATGCGCCCGTGTTTGACGCCATTCATCAGCGTCGTTTTCAGTATAGCCTTTCCGCTACGCAATCAGAAGCCGCTAACCACTATGCACAGCTTATAAAAAACCCGCATTCAATCCCCTTAATATCCGGTGGATGGATTACCGAGTCCCATGCTGTACCCGCACTTGCATCCGCCGTTTTTTCATTACCGTCTATTGGCGATATCTCCCCCCCGGTTCGCACAGATAACGGTTATTACGTTATTCGGTTAATGGGAATTAATCAAACCCCCAAGCAATCCAAAGCCGATAGCTTAGCGCTAATTAAATCTGAACTAAAGTTTGAGCAGCGTCAAGCGCTTATTGATGCGTATATCAAACAATCCAGTACCACCATACACGTGCATCGGTATTAACAACATGGATATTCACGTCAAATCGCCAGCTAAGCTAAATCTATCCCTCGCTGTATACCCACCACGACAGGACGGTTACCATCCTATTGCATCATGCTTTCAAAAAATAAATGTGTGGGATAGCATTAGTATTCGCCAGTCAAGCACACCGGGTTTAACGTTAACCTGTACGGATGCCACGATACCTGTAGACCACACCAATACTATCGCCGCTTCTTATACCAAAATTAAAGATCGGTTACTGCATGGTGTCACCGTGCATCTGGATAAAAAAATACCCGTAGGCAGTGGCTTAGGAAGCGCCAGTGGGAATGCTGCAATATTTCTAAAAACAATGAATCGCGTGTATACATTGGGATATACGCATACAGAACTCATGCAATTGGGGCAATCAATTGGCTCAGACGTGCCATTTTTCATCCATGACTGTACCACCGCTTGGGTAACCGGAACAGGCGAGCGCATTGAACCCATTGGCTCATGCTCATCTAGTTTTTTTCTTCTTATATTTCCCAATCAAACAATTTCAACTAAACATATCTACGCAGCTTATGATACCTGTGGGCACTATCCAAATCCCACACGTGCTCCCCACACACCCGCCTACGCAACGCTTGGCCACAATGATTTACAACCCATTGTTTGGCAACTGTATCCGATCTACCAATCCTTATATAATCATTGGATGCAGCATCACCCTGAAAGCAAGGTATATCTCACAGGTTCCGGCGGGTGCCTATTT
>CERI01082772.1_pt1 | contig 11148 bp, 15 predicted proteins | sample 350261 | NCBI WGS metagenome assembly CERI01 (sample SAMEA2620979, study PRJEB7988) | marine metagenome | isolation source: saline water (ENVO:00002010), including
GATGGCGCAGGCAGCAATCATGGCGGCGCGCGCGCTTCTTAAGTCTCTTCGTGAGGCTAAGAAAGCCAAGAAGGACGGCGTCATTCAGTTACGCCGCGAGCTCAAGGCCGAGATCAGGCGCCGCAAGGAGGCAGGTCTAGAAGCTCGCCGCCTAGCTCGCGAGGAAAAGGCGCTCAATAAGAAGTGCAAGCCGATTTTGGTCGTCCTCCGCAAAGTCTATAAGCCTTACCTGGTGGCGCGCCGCAAGCTGGCTCGTCTCCGCGTGGCTAAACGCAAGGCCGAGCTGGCCGCGGATCGCAAGTTGGCCCGCGAAACCGCCAAGGCCGCCAAGCACCAGCTTGAGTTGAAGGTTGCCGAAGAGTGGCTCGGCGCGCGCGCTACCACAGAGCAGCCCAAAGTCGATCCAAAGGAACAGCCCAAGGAGCAGTCCAAGAAGCAGCCCAAGAAGCTCAAAGTGCGCCGTAAGACCATCATCACCAACCCAGGCAAACACTCTTATATTCGCGCGTAAAAAACAAAAAAACAAAAAAACAAAAAAAACAAAAAAAACAAAAAAAAACAAAAAAAAAGAAAACTCTTTTTTTTTCTGATTTTTCGCTCCGATTAAATTAAAAAATTGAAAAGCTTTTATAAGTAAAGAAATGATGCAACCCAAGAGTGCGTCTGCGCACACAAACGCAAAAAACATTTCCTGCCTAGAACTTCAAAAAATGTCTGACCGGGCATTTGGGAATGATCTTATTCGGCCGCGGTTGCCGGCTGAATTAGTTCGTCACATTTACGAGTTCGACGGAACTTTTAGAGATGACTACTCAAAATGCATGGATAAAATTGCTGTAGATGGTGTCCATAGCAGACTGACGTGCCTCGCACGCAACTTCGAGACGGGCGTCGGCGACGCTTATGCAACTACGTTATTAGAACATTTTCCAGACTCAAACAATGTAATTAAGACATTAAATAAATGCAAATGCTGTCCTGCCCATCAATTCAGAAAACCCAAAAGCCTAACTGATCTGAATGGGACTAGGCCTTTCTGGGAATACCCACATGAAGATTGGACTCAACGCCCGTGCAAAAACGGTTGTCTATGTAATTGCCGCAATATTAGCAGATGGCTTTGTCGAGCCAATGGAACGCTAGAACTTAATTAAGCTATGGATCGCGTTATAGGCTTCTTTGGCCAGGGCTCAAGAAAATCTTTAATATGATAATCAACAATTGCTCTCGGTATGACCCGCGTCTTTTTAAAATCCTCGGCCGGCCGTCTTATTATTTGTTTTTTTAATTTTTCTGGAATAATTTTATAAAATTCAGTAACTAAAAGAGTATTCGTATCATCATATTCGCGCACAGACAATACAGGTCTATCCGGGCGTTCGGCGACGACGAAGGGGGTGTCGGGGTGCACGCTGACTAGCCGACCGGCGCGGGTATATGGAGGAACTACAATTGAAGTATGATTATAGAACCAAAATAATACAACATCTTGTCCATCAGCTCGTCCACCATTTTTGAGTATAGATGAATTCTTGTATTTACAATATAATATAGTTGGACGATTCGAGATGACGCGGGGCGCAGTCCCAATCGTGGTCCAAGATTTAATAACCATATAAAAGTGACCAGGAATAAGATGTTCACTTGAAACTCTATCTCTCTTTTTAAGTTTCATTTTTCTTCTTTCTTCTATTTAAAATAATTCTTACTAAATCATTATTTTCAATTTTTTATTTAAATATAATATATGTCTTTAACAGAAATCGATATCAAACGACTTAAAACACAAGAAAAAGGACTTATTTATATCCGTGATGCATTATCATTTTATTTAATGGATGTCCGTATAAGACATAATTTTTATAATATATCGATCATTATAATTTCAATGTTAACAGCTTTTTTTGAGACTCTTAATACTGAGTTTGAATGGGATGTTAATTGTGGTGGTGGCATAAAAAAAAGAATTATTATAAGATTTGCTACTATTTTTCCTATAACTATGACTACATCTATTGCTTTTATTTCTACAATGATGAAATTTGAACGATTGTCAGATAAAATGGAAGATACTACCAAATCAATTGAAAAATGTCATTATGCTATTAATAGACAGAGAGAAATCGTTGATGAGGGTGAGTCTTGTAGATTGGAGAGTCTGAATGCTGCTAGCACCTGCTTTAGAGAAGCTTTAATGAATGCTGAAATGCTATGGTTATCAAGAATGGATCCAGTAACAAAACGTAAATATTTAAAGCGAAGTAATCACGTGCATGGTTTATTTGCGAAAAACGAAGGAACCTGGAGTGTCGTAAATACAGAAAATATGGATCAAGAAATAATAAATCTAATCGAGCAAAGTTTTAAACCTCATAAGCCATTAAACCGATGGGGTATACATAAATATACGGTTTTTTTTAGTAGAAAAGCAAAAAAGGAAAATAAAATAACCGGTCTAGCCATAGAACCTTAATTCTTAGAATCTGAATCAACGTCTGATGAACTATTTTTATTTAAATAAAAATATATAAATATCATTATTATCGATGAAAGAGCAAATGTTAAAAAAGCGAATACGTGAGGATGATTAATTGTTAATATACCCTTCTTTATTTTATTTGAAACGGCAGGACCACCAAATCCCTCAAAATTCATTCCAAAATAACCAGTTATAAGACCAAGCGGCACAAATATTAAACTGATTAAAGCAATAATATCTAAACTTTTCTTTTGTTTATGTTGTAAAATAAGATCATTATAGTTTCTAATTAAATCTATATAGTTTTTTATTTTATTTAATTTACGTCTTTGAATAGAAAATCCTGTTTGGCCGGAACTTCCGGGTTTTAAATCAGAAGAAAAATCAAAATAATCCATCTCAAATTCAAGTCTTATAGCTTGTCTCTTGACATCATATATATCAATATTAATATCTTTGTGAGGGGCACCTATGTCAATTAAATATTTATCAAGATTCTTAATTCTTTTAAGTAGTGCATCTAACTTTTTATCTATATCTTCAACTTTCATATATAAATTATGTAATATAATATCTTGTGTTTAAAATTCACCATTAATTTATATAAATCTTTATATGGCTATTAATAATATAAATGAGTATAAACAAATTTTAATTTCAGATAAAGAAAAAAGGGATAAATATGGAGAGATCTTTACGCCTTTCTCTCTAATAAAAAAAATGTATGATATGATTCCAGATAAATATTTTTCTGATAAGAACATGAAATGGTTAGATCCAGGTGCTGGGTCTGGACATTTTTCTATATGTCTATTTTGGAAATTAAATGATGGATTAAAAGTAATAATACCTAATGAAACAGAAAGACAAGCTCATATAATTCAGAATATGCTTTATATGGTTGAACTACAAGAAGATAATATAACGCAATTAAGATATATATTTGGAGAGAAAGCCAATATTCTTTATGGTGATTATAGAGAAATAGAATTTAATTTATTAAGTTTTGATTTTGTGATCGGTAATCCTCCTTATAATTTTCAAGGAACAAAAAAAGTTCCAACAAACATAAATAAAAAGAAAAAGGAAGATGGACAAACAATATGGATAGATTTTATTAAAAAGTCTATTTCTCTCCTCAAACATAAAGGAAAGCTACTAATGATAGTTCCTTCTATATGGTTGAAACCCGATAAAGCCAGAACATATGAGTATCTCACAAGTTTTAAAATAAATAAATTAAGATGTCTTTCAAATACAGAAACAAATAAAATCTTTTATTCTCAGGCCCAGACACCTACATGTTATTTCTTATTAACAAAAGAGACAGGAGATAATAATATCAATATTTATGACAAGAATAGAGAGAATTATATTGATTATAAATTCAAAGCTGGCTGTCCAATACCGGTATTTGGTGCAGCAATTATAAATAAATTGCAATATTTTACTGAAAAATATGGAAATTTAAAGGTAATAAAAACAAATCTTCCTCCAAAAGATTGTAATCTCTCTACTATCCAAGACTCTAAACATAAATATCCAAATATTCATACAACTATTCTTAACAAGCTAGATCCAGAACTGGTTATCAAATATAGTAGTAAGCCATTAATCTATAGTGGTCAATGTAAGCTTGTGATGGCTCATAAAATGTATGGATTTCCCTACTTAGATGAGGAGGGTAAATATGGAATATCTAATCGTGATAATTATATTATAATAGATAAATCATTATTGAACTTAAAGAAATTGAGGAATTTTCTCTCAACAAAAACAGCATTATATTTATTTGAGGCCACGAGATATAGAATGAAATATTTGGAAAAATATGTATTTCAGCTAATTCCAGATATTACAAAAATAGAGGATTTCCCTGAAGTAGTTACAGATGAGACTATAGCGGAGTATTTTAATTTTGATGATATTGATAGAGAGAATATAAAAAGTTTGCATCGAAAAGAATACACATTTTCTTATAAATAAATATTATCTAATATATATAAAAATGATTCTTAGTTTAAAAGCTGCTTTAATTGGTGTTCTTTTAAATATTGTTCTATCGGTAATAGCTACTCCTTTGGCAACTAAAAACGAGGTTATGCCACCAAATGGTGCTGCTAGCCTTTCTTTTAAGTCCCAAGTTATTCATATGTTAGTTCATCATAATCAGGTATTGTTAACTAGTTCATTAATTGTTGCGTTACTTGTTGGTCTTTCTGTTTGTATTGCGCTAAAATTATAATTCTTATAGATTTAAATAAAGATTATCTAATATCTCTCCAGCAAAGTTTTCTCGTGATACAGACTGCATAAAAGGGCTATCACCATAAGCTAATACTTTAGGTCGGTAAATATATTTTTTAATTTCTGAATTTCTTGGATAAGGATAATAATTTATAAGATTTTCTTGTGCGTTTTTTGCTCTGTATACATCTTTTAAATAAAAAGCATCCATTAATTTAATACCAACAGAAGATTTTTGTTTTGAATCACCAACACCATATGCACTGATTAAACTTATAGTTTTACATTTTTCAGACAAATTTTTGATATATTTAGCAGTTAATGAATCTGAATAATCTTTTTTAAATGGCTTTGCACTGGTGCAAAATATAATATGTTTATAATCAGGTAAACTATCCGGATTTCTCCAATAGCTATTTAAAAATAAATTATTACTTTCAATTGGTTCTTGGTTTTTTTCTTTTTCATCAAGTCCCCCACCTCTATAAGGAATATTTACCTTAGGAGATGATGAGTATAGTCCTAACACAGTTTTATTTCTTGATATAACAGATTGATATATTAGTTCTCTCCCAAGGCCACTATTAGCACCAACAACACATACATCAAAATATTTTTTTTGTTGAGCAACTAGAGAATGTGCGGAATTAATTAAAGATAATATTAATAAAATATATTTCATTAAAAAATAATATAAAATATATTTTAAATAGAAATATGCAAATTTAATAATTATATAAATATAATGAACTACATTAAAGAATATCTTTTATTTTCTTTTATTTTTACTATAATTGATGCAGTTTATTTAAATTTAGCAGCAGATCATTTTAATAAACAATTAAAAATTATTCAAGGTTCGCCAATATCACTTAAACCTTTCTCAACCTTTTTATGTTATGTTGCGTTAACATCAGGAATATTCTATTTTGGAATTATCAAAAAGTTAACGATAAAAGAAATTTTCTTTTTGGGTATTTTTGTTTATGGGGTATACGAGACAACAAATCATGCAATTTTTAAGAAATGGCAATGGAATACATTATTTATGGATACATTATGGGGGGGTATATTATTTTCTCTCAGTGTATTTTTATTTAAGAAAACAAAAAAACTAGTTTAGTCCTTCATATAGATTATATAAGGAACTAAGTATAAACTGACTATTAAAATGAACAAATTAGTATTTAATGTTTGCTGATTTAAATAAGCGGATAAAACAACACCAACTAATATTAAAATACTATCACCCCATAAAGCATCGGCTTTTGCAAATTTTGCCCAATCCTTAAATAGGTCAAGCATATTATTGCTACCTTTTGGTATTAAACTAAATAAAATATAAAATAGGAAATCTAAGATAATCTGAACTATAACAGCTAATACACCAAACTCGAATAAAGAAATTTTAAACTTTAATTTATAAGCAATATATCTTGCTATTAAAAGATAAATAACACCAATTAGTATATCAGCTAACATAGCACTTAATCTATATTTTTTATACCATCTTGTTAATACTTGCCATGATTTACCAGTTCCTAAAACACCAGAAAAGGTAATTATGATAATTAATAAATCAGCGTATATATTTGAAGTAATAATTGGTAAGTATTCATTATAATCTTTGTAGTTAATTAATGGTTTTAGATTAGTAGTTCTTGAAAAAATAAATGTAGCAATAAATGAGAGAATTAATAAAATTAAACCTTGCATATAATATTAATTAAGAAAATTGAATTATTTAACAAGCATTAAAATAAACTAAGATGTTAATAATTGCTACAACGCGCTTTAATACAAAAACATGGGATGAAAATGAACGATGGAGAGAAAAACATAAATGGAAGGGTTGTATATATGGAACACCAACAAAAACAAAAGATGAATTAATGCCTATGGGGTTAATGGTAATATTAGAAATGTATAATGATGAGAATAAGATAATGGGATTAGGATTAGTAAGAAATGCTGTTATCATTAATAAACATTATAAAATTTACTCGGAAGGAAATTACAATAGATATACATATATGAGTAAATATCGTATAGATCGTAAGTCTATGACAGAAGAAGAGAAAAAGGTAATTAATAAAATAGAAATTTTATTATTTACTGGTTCTCATCATTTAAAAAGAGGACAGGGGATAACAGCAGTTCCAGATTGGGTATTATATGGATTTATAAATTTTAGTAAGATATTTAAAACAATGTTTATTAAAAGATTTACAATACAAAGTTAATTTTTAAAAAAGTCAATATAATATAAAATAAATTCTTCTAGACTATCAAGAGAATTTATACATGCTTTAACAAAACATATATAAAAAGCACGAAATATAATCCTTAAAGGTTTAAAAATTAAAAAAGAAGTTCCCTTTCTAATATATTCAATATCAACAGGATTTGTTTCATCAGAGTCTATCCCTATTGATGTAAAAGGGCTAAATTGTATGTAGTTAAATTTATTTAACTTCATATTTTATAAAAATAATTAAAATAATAAACATTAAATATATGTTTGGTGAATGTCCTACAAAATTTTGTAGTATTTTCGTATTATTCAATATCAAAAATACTGTTCTTCGTATCCAGAAGAAATTAGACGGTTTCATAGACGATTTTTTATTGGAAAATAGTAGTGAGGAATATGAGGGCAATGGAGATTGGATTGATTTAGGTGGAGTAGAGTAATAAAAATATTTTTTATATATATATGCTAAATTTCAAACAATTAGTAAAGAAATTTGATAAACGATCAACTTTATGTAAATTAATACTAGGACTATTTGTATTTGCGATAATTAAGTGTTGTATAGACATATATATTTATTCCAATAAGCCTAAGCCATATGAAGAATTTAGTAACCCAAAACAGTTAGTATATTTTTATATGGATGGTTGCGCTCACTGCAAAACATTTAGTCCCATATGGGATGAATTTGCTAGTAGCTACAAAGGAAATTTAAAACTTAATAAGTATGAAAGAAAACAAGCGACCGACATGATAGACAAATATCAAATTCAGGGATTTCCGACTGTGCTTTTAATAGACGAAAAAGGCGATAAAAAAGAATTTGAAGGAGATAGAACAGTTAAAGGTTTAGAACTTTTTGTAAATAATTAAGTTTTAAACTTATACGCACAGCTTAACTTGGCTTTTATTTTTTCAATCTTCCAGTCACTATTAATTACAGGAACACGTTGATTATAGGAGATACTAATTTGAGCTAGTTGTTTATTGCAATATAACCGAAGCTTATGATATGAATTTATATGATGATGAATTTCTACAATAAATGGGACGCCACATTTCGTGCTATTACACAGTGTAGCGAAAATTTCAATTCCAACTACACTGAGTAGTTCATAAACATGAAGCAGTTCTCCAAATTTACGACGCAGATTATCATTTTTATATGCTGCATTAGCGAGTCCTTCCTTAGAGATTTTCCCCAAAATATAATCAATTCTAATATTTTCGCCATCTCCTAGATTTTGCACGCGTTCTCGTGCATCTCGCAACCACATATGATTAATTTCCTGATTAACCCTATGTAATTCTGATACTGTTTGTTTCACTGCGCTGCTCGTGAGCGCTAGCATATGGGCAGGTGCTGCGGCAAAGCGCTCAAAATCGCGCTCCGACGCTGTCGAACGCCAGGCGATATAATCTTTCTCCGTAATTTTAGGAAGGATACGATTTCTAATTTCATAGTAATTTGGTAATCCGCCACATAACACATCACCAGGTGTTCGTGTAGCAGTTCCGTTGTTTAATGAAGCTTGCCATTGATACCAATGGGGATTATGAACAGCTCCACGTTCAATTTCACCAGTTTTCCAGCTAAATGCGACATGACATTGCGTGCAAAACATCTGGTCGCAACCCTGCGTTTTGAAAATATTAGCTCCACATTTTCCAGGACATTGGCGGCATTCTTTGCGAATAAGTTCCGCAGATTTAACATTATCCTCCTTACATTCATGAGGTTCGTTTTTATTTTGACCAATAATTTCGAAACATTTTGAACACGAATGCATTTGGCAAAGTTCGCATTTCCATTGGGCGGAAAGGAAGCCACGGCAATCTTGATTAGGACAAGGCATAATAAATTCTTTTTTTTCTTTTTTGGCTTCTTTGCCTGTTTTAATACGATGAGCTTCTCCAAGGAGATGAGCATATTGGGTTTGCAAGTTATTTAATTTAAGGCGCTCTGCGATTATTTCAGCACGAACAGCCTCTGCTTGTCCTTCTAATATACTGCTGCGTCGCACTCTATCGGCGGCCTCCATAGAAGTAGGTAGCCGACTTAACTGTTGCTCAAGGAGTTGTTTTTTTCTATGATCTTTAAAATCTTTAGTTACAAAACTTCGATTAAGTTTCGTAACTAAATAATTTTGGCTCCATGCTTTACGGCAGCTCATGCAATGCGGATCTTGACTTGTCCCTAGAAGATAAGTCCTAACACATGTTTTGCATGCAGCGAATTCGCATCCTGAGGTTTCGCATGGTATAAGCGCTCTGGTTGAGTTATTTAATTGTTCAGCACAAATCTGACATTCGTTCGCCATTGTATTTGGTGTTTAAGTATTTAAAGCATAGTTTTATTAGATCAATTTTTTGAATAATTATAATGATTACATCCATAACCTTTAACGGTGCAACAAAATGGAATTAATTGTTTACCTTTATATTCGTCACAACCCATATCTTTGCAGTAGCCAGGATGTGCATTAAATCTTTTAGCAAGATTTTTGCTAATTTTAGCCTCTACACATCCAGGCTGATTATCTTTAATTATCATTTTATAGTAGTTTTGGGATACTTCTTGGTTTTTTTGTAAACCAGGAACAATCAAGAAGACAATTTGTTTAAACCAAAACATTCTATAGAATAGAACATCAAAATATTTAAATAATAATTTAAACCTAATATAATGAGTAAAATAGATACAAATATAGATAATTATTCAACTGATGATTTGCTAGAAATACTAGATTTGAGCGAAGCTTCTGATAATGAACCATCTGAATTTCAAATAAAAGAGGCAGCAGATAGTGTGATTGCTAGGATGCGCCAACAGTTAAATTTTGACTTAGTAAGTTTTTTTGAAAAAGTCAAAGTAAGATTATTAAAGGAACTTGGTGAAGATTTATCTGATGATGAACAAGATACATCCAATACTCAAATAAGTAATTGGTGGGAAGACCAATATCCGTCACAAAATAATCTTCAACAAACGAATAAAGTAACAGATACAAAACAGAAAATTCAAACGTTTAACAGTAGTAGCCAATATCCCATGACGAGAGAAAAGCTAGGGTTGCCAACAACGCATCCGGTTCCGGTCGCACAAGGTGCAATGAATCCCATATTAAAAAATACAACTACACGAATTGTATATATTGATAGCCAATATAGACAAAATATATATACAGCGGATGGAAATGGCGCACCAACTGCTGGCGATCCTGCTTTTAATACAGACTTTACATTAGATTTAACTGATCCTTTAACAAATGTTATATCATTAAAATTATATTCTTTCAACATACCTTCAACATGGTATGCTTTTAGCGCGGATCGCGGTAATAATTGTTCAGTTGCAGCCTGGGATGATGCTACAAGCCTGAATCCATATACAGGGGATGGTTCATGGGAAACAAATACAGCAGGCCAAATTATAATTCCTAGCGGAAATTATAATACATTATTAGATTTATTGGAAACTTGGGCGTCACTAGTAGAAACAGCACTTAATATTCCAGTAGGAGATCTAGTTGTAACTGTGAGCAATAATAGTGGTATAGCCAATTTTGAGAATAGGACAGCAGGTGATATGTATTTTCTTTTTTGGAAAGAAGGACAACAGCTATGTGGTCCAAGTTGTTTTGGTCGCACTTATAGAAATCAAAATTTAGCATGGAATATGGGTTTTAGGCAAAATCCTGAAATTCCGTTATTTGAAATAGGTTTGCCTGTTGTCCAACAACACGAAGAAATATTAGTTAAAATACCAGCAGGATCGACTATATCTGCTGCTGTCCCAGGTGATGTATATGGTTCTACACATTTCTTTTTAGTAGTAGATGATTATAATCAAAATCATATTAATAAGGGATTAGTAAGTATAAATGATAATCAGACAAAATTGCCTGTTCCAAGTTATTTTAGTCCAGCTAATAAAGAAATAACCGGAACTAGTTTGGTTTCTTGTGATCCAGAGAATCCAGGTAGTAATAAATACGTTCCGTCACCACAGACGACAAAAAGTGCGCCAAGAAAATTGACGCAGGCACAAATATATACTGCTAACGAGATTTTAGCCAATCAAAACAAACAAAAAGATAGAGCCTATGGTCCAACTACAACGGATGTATTAGCTATTATTCCTTTAAAATATGCTCCGACTGGAGAG
>CERI01063267.1_pt1 | contig 11145 bp, 1 predicted proteins | sample 350261 | NCBI WGS metagenome assembly CERI01 (sample SAMEA2620979, study PRJEB7988) | marine metagenome | isolation source: saline water (ENVO:00002010), including
AATTATCTTGGGATACATCATCTACAATTTTAGCATTAAACTTAGTATCAAAATTTGCTTGACTAACATCTAATGTATCTATAGATGTTGAATTATATTTAGTATCCCAATTATTTTGAGTTATATCTCTATCACTATCAAATTTTTCAGTTTCCGCATTCCAAGTTATACCGACTCCTGCTTTTATTGCTAATAAATTATTAACCTTATTATCCGTATATGGTTGATATATTAAATTATTTTTTTTTGCAAATTTTATAATTAGTACACCTGAATTACCATTTTCACCAGCTAATAAACCCGTTTCACTGGTTGTGCTACTTGCACCTCCACCTCCACTACCATAACCCGCGTCTGTATAATCTTGTCCGTATTGCCATCCACCTATACCACCCGATGCATAAGTTATAGAAGTACCAGTAATAGAAGATGAAAAACCAACCCCACCATATCTTTCATTTCCGGTACCTACTCCTCCTGCACCTCCGCCTCCACCTGCTGCTTGACTACCATCGCGTCCCGAATATCCATGTCCGTTATCATTATATTTAGATGATGATGCACCAATATTATCAGTACCTCTACTTCCTCCTCCACCAGACCCCCCACTTGTAGCTGACCAAGAATGACTAGTGTGTCTCCTCCCTAAAGAACCTCTACCACCACCTTTAGTACGATATGCTATTTTATATAAATAGGATACTTCTGTTGCTGATAAGACTTTATCATATATTTTTAAATCATCATAATTAGCATGTGATCTACTATTAACTGAATACTGCTGAGTTGCACCACCTAATATAAAATTACCATTCCAATTTGGTGTAGGAAACACCCCACCTGTTTGTGGCGTTGATAATGCTTGACCATTTAAATATGTTTGCCATATACCAGTATTAAATGTAAAAACTATATGGTAAAATGTATTTACATCAGGAATTAATGAGTTATCAGGAGTAAGAGACCAAGCAGTGCTACTATTATAATCTATATAGAAACAATTCTGAGTTTCGTGATGTGAAAAAAAAGTATCACCTACACCAAAAACAATACGACCATCTGTAAAATCATTAGGTTTCCACCAAAGAGCAATACTAAAATATGTTTTAGTATCAAAACTATAATTACTAATTAATCTTTCGGTATTTAATTTAATAGTTTTACCACCAGAATAAGTAGGATCATTTAATTCATAAGTATAACTACTACCTGTAAATGTAATACTACCAACAACCGGAGTTAAAGTATTTTCAAAATTAAGATGTATTGACAAATCATTTTCCGATACAACATTATCGTGTGTTATAACAGTATCATAACCTTCTTCGCTAGGTTGTGAGTCTGTTGAAGATGCATTACCGCCTTTACCTACTTTTATTTGATAATTTGTATAAGCAGAGAAAGTTATAGAATTTAATTCTAATACTTCACCTGCGCCACCACCGCCTCCTCCATCATAACCCTCTCGCATTCCACCAGCACCACCACCAGCAATTATTAATATGCTACATACTGTGTCTTCTGTAAAACTTAAACTATAATTTGTTTGATTGCTACCATCATTCTCAAATTTTATATATTTATAAGTAGAATCTATTTCAGTTTCAGATATATATATAGATGATAATGACGAGGGGACAGATACAAATTGTTCTCTATAAAAATTACCAGAAAATAATATGTCTCCTACTATATCTAATTTATATAGAGGATCATTATTTCCAATACCAACATTACCGCTAGGTTTTAATGATAATATTTCATGAGTAGTTATATTATTATAATTATAATCATTTGCTTTAAAATCTAATGTATTTCCTCTGCTGACAATAGATGTAGAAGTTGCATATATTCCATAATCACTAGTATTTTTGAAATTTAATATATCTGTTGTTGTTCCTATACTATCTAATGTCGGAATATGTAATTTAGCAATGGGAGTATCATTAGTACCTATTGCAATGTTTCCATTTACAGTTAAATTACCATTAGTTACTTTCACGCCACCAGTTACACCAGTAGTATTTAATAATGTTTCTACCTCACTATTTCCATATTGAGTAATTGTTGATCTAATTTCTGTTCCAACAATTTCAACACCTATCCCTGCTGTATAAGTAGTATCTGTTGTTGATATAGCATTCCCATTAATTTTAAAACTTGAACTAGAACTTATATTAATATCACCATCAACATCTAATTTTGATCCAGGTGTTGTAGTACCAATACCAACATTACCTCCGTCAGGAACTATAAGAACATTTTGGTAAGCACTTGAAGAAAAGCAATGTATCCTTAAATCAGCATCTATACCTTGTATATATTGAGAAGGATATATATTGCCATTAAATCTTGCGTGTGTAGCAAAAGTAGTATCCCCGTCTTGTAATATTGTTATAGCATCTACATTTGTACCTGTTTCATTATCCATAGTTATTGTAAATTTGTTATTATTACCCGAACCAGTACCGTGATATTTTAAAGAACCCCCGAATGATGTGTGAAAACTATCGCTTGGTGTAAATCTTAATATTTCAACATCAATGTCATCACAATCAACTCTAATACCTTTTCCAGAACTTGCCTGAATATGTAATGGAAAATCAGGGGTTGTGTGTCCAATACCAACATCACCATTCTGGTCAATTGTAAACAATCTAGTAGTATTATTAGATATTTGAATAATATCATGGGATAATGTACCTTTATGATCGATTTTTAATGATGGTCCGTCGCCATCTGTATTATTAATTTCAAGATTCTCAGTTATATATGAATCTGTATTTATTGTAGTAGAAGAACCAGTAATATTTATATCACTAACATTTAATTGACCCGTGATTGTTAAATCACTATTTAATTTAATATTTCCAGATTCTAAAACTTGAATATTAGATGTTTTATATTCAATATTTTGAATATAATTAGAAGTATTGCCATTTAATGATATAAATTTATCATCTAAATTACCAATATGGTTTGATGTATTTTCAAAATTGGTATAATTATCATTAAAATATTGTTTAATATTTGTATCATTTCCAGATAAGGTATTTAATTCACTATTTATAATAGTATTAATTGTACCACTAAAATTAATATTACCAGGAATATTAATATAATTATTATATAATTCAATTACATTATTTTTAATTTCAGTATCTTGATCATATAAACTAATTTTTGCTTCATTAGATGTTAGTTCAAAAATTAATGAATTACTTCCGGAATTATCATTAAAAGCATTATATGCATTAAAATATAATTGATTAGAAATAGTTTTAGATGTTAAAACGCCCACTTGTTGATTGGAAGTAATTACAGATAATTTTTTTAACATTTGTATATATCTATTCTAATTAACTAAAATTATTATTTTCTTTATAAATAAAACTCAAAAAAAATATATTATTAAACATAATTTAATATTACTTCTTTGTCATTAAATGGCTTATAATTCATTCTGCCAACTTCTGGACTTCTATAACTTGAATTATCATTATTCTCTTTTGTGAAATTACCATTTTTATCGACAGCATATTCCTCTCTATTTTGTTGATCTACTGTAAGAGTTGTTAATAAGGTACCATCAGATATTGTTGGATCAATAATTAAGGATTCAAAATCACTTTTTTTTATAGGACTATCCCAATCACTTGCATTTGGTTCTCTTGATAATTCACTTGCTCCTAAATAACACGACTGGTAAGCTCTTGAAAATTTTCTACCATCTGTATACCAATGTTTGTAATCACAATAACCATTTAATGTATTTTGCTCGCTACTACCAACATCCCCGCCTAATTCATCTTGTTCTAAGAAATATTGATATCTTTCACATCTTTCAGTTTGTTCGTTATAATCTCCAAAAATCTTAGGAGGGAAACTTAATTTTGGTTTATTATAATTTTCAGTACCATACGCAATTGGTTGATAAGTCCAATCAAATCCTATCTTATTTTTACATTGTGCGTTTCCATCTTTATTATTACATTTCATTTGACCATCTCTTTGACAATCCGAACTACTTGTTCCCTCCCACATAGGTGGTTGTGTAGAAGCACTATCTATTGGTATGTGTCCGTAACAACATTTTCCTTTAACGCATTTGTAATTTCTACCATATGCTTTATTAAAATAAAAAGGTGCGTTTTTATCTTGATTATATCTTAACACACTATCTTGTGCAAAATAACAAGGCGCTGCATCAACACCGTTTCCACAACTCGAATTAGTATGAGTATTTATTTTATGATTTTCTTTAATTTCTATATTTGTATCCGCATCCGTATCAATTAAAACATTATCTCCTGCCCCCAAATATGGAATATTATCCCATTTTCCAATCCATTCAACAGCACAATCAGCAGTTGTTTCACATTCTATACCTCTATCTTCCAAACGACCACCTCTACTAGGATCCGACCATGGACCCTTACCAGAATAACATTTATGACATTTTCCAACACGTGAAATTTCTTTTGTTGAAGTAGCATCCATCAAATTTCCTGATGTAGGATGTAAATCCTTATTTTGATTCGTTCTAAAACTTCCATCCCAGCATGATATATGACTATTATCTGGATTTTCTGCATGATAACACGCGCATTCTTTTATACTATCTTTTAATACACATTCTCCTTTATAGACGAGACAATCAGAATCAGTACAATATCTGGGTACATTTAATTTTAATATATAATCTTTATCGCATTTCGAACAATTTACTTCATCATTATATTGAGGATAAATATTACTGTCCGGTCTAAAATATACATTGCCCTCAGATTTAATAAAGTGTGTTTTAGATATACTTATATTAGGATCCGAAAACCCTTCTTTAATTACAGACCATTCTTCTTGAGTAAATTCTGACTTATTTATTAATTTTTTAGATAACATATCATTTATAAGCTCTGTTCCATAAATAGGTTTAATAGAACCTAAAGGTATCCATTTATTTTCAAAAACATACGATGAATCTAAATTATAATTAACATTTACATGTTTACCATTAGGGCATGTAAATAAATATTTGGGTTCCTTGCAACCTTTGAATGCAGAAGATTCTAATTGCGCTTGTGTTACGGGTTCATCTGGATTACTATCAATTGGTATAAAATTTGCATAACAATAATTCATTATATCTCCATTCGATTCTCTCCAAACTGACACCTCATCTGATGAAGTAAGTGCTCCACGACATCTTATAGGACTATCTTTAGTACAACCCCAATTTGGATTATCATATGCTATATCTATTGGTTGACCATTATCGCCATATCTAAAACTATCAGACCAACCATTCGGACATAAACATGGATTAAATTCTTCATTATCATCAATTTTTTCCACAGTTGCTGGTGTTTCCGATTTAACGGCTATTTCACATGTATTATCTAATCCATTACAAATACCATCGCAATCTAATTTTCCATAATGACAACAATCACCATATTTATCTATTTTATTTTTATTACAACACGCTACTACATCATCATATATTTGTTTTTTAATTGTTGTATATTTACATTCATTAGCATCTTGATTTATTTCATATTGTGTTATATCTAGTTTTAATAATTCTAAAAGTTCTTTTTTAATTTTATCAGATGCTGCTTTAGCAATAGCAAAATTATCCAATACAATATTAAGGTTATCCCATAACGATACTAACTCATCATATTTATAACTTTCCCCCGTCCACGCAATGATTTTGCGCCAATCATAGTCAGATAATGACTCCCTCTCCCTCTTCAACCTAATATAGCTATTTTGATATGCTTTTAATATGTTATATTTCTCAATAGTTATTTTAACTTTATCTATATAATTATTTAAAATTAATTTAAATGTTTCATTAATTTCTTCAATTCCTGTTATAGAAGCATCCGCGCCTGTATAAGGTGATTTATCTTCAGCTTTTGTAATTAACAATGTTTGAAAATCTTTAATCATCATTCCATCAGTTAATCCCCTAGTTAATTCAAAATTAGACATTTTCCATAAGCCAATGTTCCGTTCTGAAAACAGCATTTCAAGGCGGTCTGTATGACTAGTGTCCGCTTCGATTTTCTTGTGTGTCTTTGTTGCCGCTGAACTTAATAATTCTTCAATTAATTTTTCACTTTCTTCAGATGTAATTGCAAGTATATGATCTGAAAATAAATGATTATATAATGCTTTAGTTGCAATATGTCTATATTTAATACTAATAATTTTATTACTATCTCTATATTCTCTTGAATTTGGTTCTGGTTCAGGATATGCACTATCTAATTTATAATGTTCTGTTATACTACTTCCTGCTAATCTATCAAAATTTGTATTTATCCAATCCTGCTGTTGTTCCTGCTTTAAGTTTTTCATAGCTTTTTCTTGTTGATATTGTGTCAATGATGCTTTTAATGTACTATCAAAAATTTCTTTATCGAAGTCTTCATTTCTTTTTTCTATATCAACAAATCCAGATTTTAAAGTATCACCTATTGCATTTAATTCAATTTCCAATACATCCAACTGCTCTTCTGCCATAGTATCTAGTTTTTGCGCACTTGTAAACTTACTAATACTAGATTGTACTTCAATTTCTCCAGTCATAACATCAGCATTAACTGATATTTCTTTCAGTCTATTTTGCGCTTGTGCTTTTTCTGCTTCCTCAAATATTTTAAATGACTCATCTAATTCTTCGTTTGCATCTTCCTCATCGACTGAGACACCAACATCTTTAATTGCCACAACATCTCCATCACTTTCAGGATTAAATGTTTTTTGAAGTATTGATTTTTCTTTATCATAAGTATCATCATTCGCTACAATTCTACTCTCGTCTTGTTTATCTATTGTTAAAGTAATCTCTTTGCCTAAAGTAGTTATTTCTTCATCTTGTGTTTCTATAGTTTCTGTTAATAAACTCCTCTCTTGTTTGGCGGTTTCAAATCTTGCTTTACTAGTTAGTATATCCTCCTCCGCTGCTATAAGTTTTTTAGAAGTATCTACTTTAATATCACTAACTGTTTTAATCGCTTTTACATATGTTTTCACCCGTTGAAACTGCACGACAAAGAAGTTGCCTATGCGTGTACTTGTGCGTGTATGTGTACTTTGTGATAATGCAATATTGTGAACTTTATCTAAACTATTATCAATTACTTCAGAATCACTATCCGACATAGTAGTAATAACTGCACCGTGTTGTTTTGTTACACTACTTTCTAATACTTCTGATTTGGGAACTTTATAATCAAGATTATAATCTTTACATGTTTGTAAAGGTGCTATGCTATCGCATTCAGATTCGCGAATACCAGATGTATAACTATCTTTATTAGTCCATGCAGCAGGGTGAGACAAATCATCTGTAGGACCACAGTAACCCCACTTACTGCAATATTGAGATTTACCATTTCTAGTACAACAAGGTCGGGAACATTTTTTTTTACCTTCATCCCAATATATACCCCCGCAAGAATTATCTATATTATCGCATTCGCGACAACTACTTTTAGTTGAAATTTCTTTTTGATAAGTTTGCCCTGCTTGAAGTTCATAAGAAATTTCTTCAGAAATTTGTCTATCATCTAATTCTTTTATTGCCTCTTTACTTTTTAAAGTTCCATCCATTTTATCAACTTCCACAGTTGCTACTCGCAATTTTATTAAAAGATCCCTAATTTTTGCTCTACTCAGTCTTTGCATCTCGATTTCCCGCGCTCGTTTTCTCGACTTCTCTAATGTTTCAAAGTCTAGTAATTTCTGAATACGTTCATTTTCTAATCTTATCTTTTCTAATCTTATATTTTCTAATTCCTCCTCTTTTGCTCTTTGTGCGACTACTAGCTTTTCTGCTGCTGCATTTATTAAATCTTGCTTATCTTGATATTCTAATCTAATTATTTCAAAACTATCTTCTATAAATTTATTATCAGATTTTTTTCTAGTTTCTGCTCTTTCTAATTCTATCTTTAATTGATCTTCTAATATCTTTTTATTATCTTCCTCTTGTTTTATATTTTCTTCTATAAATTTTATTTCCTGTATATTTACAATATTTTCTATTTTTGTCCTTTTTTCATCGAGTATTGCTTCAATTACTTTCATTTCTTCATCTGCTTTTTCTAATAGTTCTTTTTGTCTCTTTTTATATCTTTCTCCTGATTCAATAAGACTTTTATTCTTTATTTCTAATGTTGTTTGAAATAAATCTTGCCCCAACTTAACATCATCTCTATATTTTTTTATTCTTTGCTCTTCTTTAATTTTTAGTGCTAATACCTCTTGTTCTTGCTTTAGTAATATGTTTACTCTTTCCTGCGCAACAGAAACTCCAGATTTGCTACTTGCCGCCTGTGCTTCTTCAGTTAGTCGGGTCTCTTTTGCATCTTCCGCATCCTTAGCTGCTTTTGCTGCAAGATTTGCAAATCTTGCAAGTTCAAGATCTACTATTATTTTTACATCAGGATAATTACTTAAACAATTTCGCCCTGTATTATTCAACCTTATGCAATCAACAACATAATCTTTTCTAAATAAATTGTCTCTTGTTAATTCATTACAGCTACTATCACAACTTGGATATTCCGGTTTACTACCAGTAATTTCATTTTTGGAATAAGTATCATAATTATTATCTTGCATTAATGAAACTGTTTTTAAATTATTATTTTTAAGATTACAAGTTTTATTATCTTTATTGTATGAAAACCCACCACAATAATCTAATGTATTACATAATTCTTTGCAACTTTCAATTGTACCACTGTGTAATGATTTTGTTATATCAGTTGTCAATCGTCCATCTGATTTATCTATATCATATTTAAATTCTAATGGTGAATTTTGATTATATCTAATAAAATATTTTTTTAATGGTTTATCAGTTCTAAAATATTTTATTTTCTTCGGTTTAATATTTGGTAAACTTGATATTTCCGGAATAATTGGATTTGATCTTTTATATGTAGTCCATTTACTATTAATATTATCTGGAATATCTCTACTTAACCAATTCTGTGAAGTACTCATCGTATAACACTCGTCTATTGAATTTTTTTTATATGCAATACCTCCACAAGTTTCAAATACATCACAATTTTCTTTGCATGATTGTATAGTATTAGCATTTAAAACTTTGGCTACTGACATGTCTTCAAAATCATACACATTGCCACCATCACTAGGATCTATATAATTATTAAATCTTTCAATTAAATTAAAATATCCTTTAGTTTGAATTGGATTATATGTATTCGGTTCTTCGCTAGTATTTTCATCAAATCTTTTATAACATTTTCCTTTTACTAATATAAAACCTTCATTACATGTCGCACAACTATGTTCTCCAACATTAGAACATTTATTACCATTATTGGCTATACCATTATCACAAATACACTGTTTTAATTCACATTCATTATTACCATTTAATTTATATCCATTATTACACTTTATACATTTTATAAGTGTACTATCTTTCGCGCACTCAACCGTTTTATCTCCATTACCATTATTACATTTACATCTTGCGGGATAAACATATTTTTCTGGAATATGTGATCTATCCTTATAACAATTATTACCCAATTTTTCCTCTTCTTTTATACAATACATATCATAATTTGCACTATGATATAAAAAACTATTATTACACCATTCCGCACACTTTGGGGGATTTTCAATCGGTATAGATTCTATTTTTATTTCTTCCTTGTCTTTTTCTAATACAGGTGACTGGTATAAACGCTGCCCTTCTTCAAAACAAGGATCGCAAATTTTATCATCCTTATTCGCAGTAGTACAAATATTCATACAGTCTTTTGTTACTTCCTCGAAAGGGCCTCCATCTTCAAAACATTTTTTACAGGATGGTGTAAATGGATAAGAATTAGTAGAACAATACCACGGGCACCCAGGAGCATGGTCTTCTTGAACTTGATAATAAGTAACTTGATCTATTTCATTTTTTGCAATCCTTTCATCATGATCTAATATAGGTGGTGGGGAATAAGGTGCTACATAAAATCTACCCCCTTCTTCAAAACATTTTCTACATTCACCAGTATTATCATGAAATTTAGTACAATTTTCCGGACAAATTTCATACGCGTCAGAAAATATACCATCAATAGTTGAGTCAAAGCATGGACCACAAGCACTACCTGTTCTACTAGATTTAACCGTACAAAAAGAAGGACAATTTAATGAATGCGGAGGTTGAATTTCTTCCGCTTCAAATTGGACGAAAGATATAGTTGACTTTTTTAATGGAATTGATTTTTGTTGATATAATCTACCACCCTCTTTAAAACAACTTCGACATATCCCTTGTTTATTTGAATTAGTATTACATACTTCAAGGCACGGTTCCTCTATATGTGCAAATTTCCCTCCACTTCTGAAACATGGTTCGCATATACCATATCTATACGAATCCTTATCGCAATAACTTTTACATTTTTCTTCTTCTTCTTCTCCTTTAAAATTACCACTATCATCAAAACATGCTTTACATATTCCTACCCTATTTGAATTTCTATTACAAAAATTACCACATATTTCTTCAACATCATCAAATGGACCTCCTGATAAAAAACATCGCCTACATCTTCCATATCTATAAGAATGTTCTTTACAATATCCAGGACAACCTGGCGATAGATCAACCAAAGGTTCTATTTTGTTGGCGACCAATTCTTCTGCTGTTTTTTCATATTTGCCTCCTATAACAAAACACGGATCACATAATTCTACATTTTGAAATATTCGTGTATCATGGCAATACTGAGGACATTCCGGTGTTATACTAGTACTTACTGAGGTAATGACATCAGGACTCGTAAATTTATCCTTTTTATTATTATATAAATAAAAAATTATTATTATAACAATTGTTATAATAATTGTAGTTAAACTACCTGTTTTTTTCATTTGTTTTTAATATCCTAATTAATAATATTAAATAAATTAAAATAAATTATTTTCTATCTTCTGGTTTAACATAATTTATTTGAATTTTTATAATATATCTTCTTCTGAATTTATTATTTAATATATTTTTATTTATTCATCAAAATTTTTTATTTCTTTTAATAATTATTCTATTTTCATTTAATTTTGTTTATTATTTTATAACCTATCCTTTTT
>CERI01089776.1_pt1 | contig 11136 bp, 13 predicted proteins | sample 350261 | NCBI WGS metagenome assembly CERI01 (sample SAMEA2620979, study PRJEB7988) | marine metagenome | isolation source: saline water (ENVO:00002010), including
ACAAATATATTAGTGAAACAATTAGAAGATGTTCCAATAACAGAAAGACCAATACATTGTGCGGATATAAAAAGAAAGAAATTTTATGTAAAAGATAATCATGAATGGAGGAAGACACAACCATCAAATGAAATTTCAGAAGGTAAAGGTCCGATAGAAAGATGTATAAGAAATTTAAAATCAAAACAACATTTAGTTATGGAAACAGAATGGAAAGATAAAAATCCAGATCATGAAACAAATCCAGAAAAGAAAGATGAATATTTGGATATAGAAAATAAGATATGGAAAGGATGTGCAAAGGGAGAAAGCTGGGGGGATTATATGAAGAAGATGGAAAAGGATATAGCAGATTGGTCGTTACCAACGTTAAAAGAAGAAATGAAAGAAGAATTAGAAAATAAAAAGTGAATGAATATAAAAGAATGATGATAAATAATATAATGGTTTTAAAAATTTTTAGTTTAGATGGAAATATAGGTTCTGGAAAATCAACATTAATACATTTATTAAAAGAAAATCAAGATATATTACAAAACAATATAGGACGTGAAATTATATTTTTACAAGAACCAGTAGATGATTGGAAAAATATAGTAGATGAAAATAATAAAAATTTAATAGAAAATTATTATACAGATCAAAAAAAATGGGGATTTTCGTTTCAAATAACAACATTAATATCAAGAATAAGTCAATTGAAAAATGTTAGAGATTATGGACGTGAAGTGGTAGTTATAACAGAAAGGTCTATATCATCAGATAAAAATGTGTTTTGTAAAATGTTATATGATGATGGTATAATAAATACATTGGATTATAACATTTATAATAGATGGTATGATGAATTTATTAAAGATTTTCCATTAACAGGAAATATATATTTGAAAACAGAACCAGAAAAAGCATATGAAAGAGTATTGAAGAGAAATAGAAATGAAGAAGAAGGAATACCATTGGAATATTTGAAAAAATGCAATGATTATCATAATAAATGGTTATTGAACGAATCAAAAAAACTAATAATAGATGGAAATAAAGATATGATTGAAAATAAAAAATCTAAATATATTTATCAAATGCCATCAAAATGGTTAACGGATGTTGAAACTTATTTAAAGGAAAATGTATAGATTTTTATATGTGTTTCATTAAAATATATATATTAATATAGGTGTTAAATTTTAAATATAATGTAAGATAATATATTATATTTAAAATGAACTGAATGCTCCGAAACCTTCGTTGGCAGCCATAGGAACGTTTTGCATAGGTTGAAAAGATTCTTGTTGTGGAACATTAGGATTTTGTAATTGTTGTGCTTGATTAGTAGCTTGTGGTAAAGGAGGTTGCATTTGATTATGTTGTCCTAAATAATCAGGAGAATGTTGTTGTTGTGTAGGCATAGTTGGTGGAACGCCAGTAATAGGTTGTGTAACACTTACGGAACCATTATTTTGATTAATATTTTTTTTAGATTTATTAGGTTTTTCAGGAGTGCCATTCCAAGCACCCATTAATCTATTGTAAACGACAGATAATTTTTCGCGTATTTTTGGAGCAAAAGCAATTATTCCTAAACCAACAATAACGATTCTATATGAATTTTCGGTAATAGGGTCATGATCTCTACCGCTTATAGTAGGAATATAAGTAATAATTCTGTCAAGAACATATAATGTTAATAAAAGCATAGAAGTGTGACCAAATACTTCTATTAATATTTCAATATTTCCTTTGCTTTCATCCGTTTTTGGGATGACTGTATTAATGAAGTTATATGCCATACCTAAAGGTAATAATATTAAAGCTAAATATTGTGCAGCATTAGTCATATCTGCTCGAGTATCATTATCAAATTTTAATAAATGTTGAACGAATCCTTTTACTTCTTTAGTTGCATTATTAGCTGAATTTTCAACGCCTTCCATATGTTTTATATGTAGAATAAAAAATAATATATAAAGATATATTTTTTGATTTAAATAATATGTATACATTACGAAATTTATCTAAAATTTATCATCCAGAAAAGAACTATTTAAAATTGGTAGAACATATATTAGAATCAGGAACAAAAGAAAAAACGAGAAATGGATATGTTTATACACATATAGGGTCGGCGATGCGATTTGAATTAAAAAATAAAACAATGCCTATTTTAACATCAAAAAAGATGGCTTGGAAATCTTGTTTAAAAGAATTATTATGGTTTATAAGTGGGGAAACCGATAATGGTATATTAAATAATCAGGGTGTAAATATATGGAATAAAAATGCTAATAGAGATTTTTTAGATAGTAGAGGGTTATATGATAATGTAGATGGGGATTTAGGTCCTGTATATGGTCATCAATGGCGTCATTTTAATGCACCATATTTAGATTGTGATTTTGATTATAAAGGAAAGGGTGTAGACCAATTAACTAATATAATTAATAGTTTAAAAGATGAGAATGAGAAAACATCTAGACGTTTAGTAATGTCAGCGTGGAATCCGTGTCAATTAAATCAAATGGCCTTACCACCTTGTCATGTTTTAACACAATTTCATGTAACTGAAAATAATAAATTAACGTGTACATTATATCAGAGAAGTGCAGACGTAGGTTTAGGTTTACCGTTTAATATAGCAAGTTATTCGTTTTTAACACATTTAATAGCCCATCATTGTGATTTAGAAGCAAAAGAATTGATACACTTTGTAGGGAATTGTCATATATATGATGATCACGTAGAAGCATTAAAAAAACAATTAAATACAGCAACATACGATGGATGGCACAAATTTCCAACATTAGATATATTAGAAAAAAGAGAATTAATAGATGATTATAAATTTAAAGATTTTAAAGTAAATAATTACAATTATAATGAAATTATTAAAATGAATATGCGTGCATAATTGGTTAATATAATATATTTAACAATTATAATGAGTAGATTTGATAGAAGATTAAAAGGAAAAAGACCAGGAGAATCAACGTGTGCATTAGAAGGAGTTCCTAGAGCATCTTTTGAAAATATGAATTGGCAACAAACATCTCAAAATTTTACAAATCAAATGCAAAGCAATATAATGAATATAAGATCAGCACAAACACAGCAATTACAAAATCCCAATATTCCAACAACTATACAGGGTTCAGTATCTAGATTAAACGATTCACCATTATTATCACAAACCCAACCATCATTACAAGAAAAAACTCATGTAGAGGCATTAGAAATGAAAAATGCAAAATTGCAAAATGTAGCAGCAACAACTACCGACCCAAGCATGCGATTATTATCTTTACACGAAATAAGATTAAATAGATTAGAATATTATGGATTAAAAAAAACAGATTTTGGAAATATTAGTAATGATGAAATATACAATGGATTAATGGAAAATAAAATTGTTCATATGGAAAATAAATTAAAATTGTTATTTGAAACAACAAAAAATGAATTTAAAATAAAATATGATAATATGAATGATAATTACAATAAAAAATTGTTGGAATTAAAAGAAGAAAATAAAAAATTACATAATACATTAAGACGATTAGAACATGATATAACAAAAATAGAAGTAAAAAAGGAAGTATCTACAGAGATAAATAAACCAAAAACAAAATTATTAGATGAAAATGATAATATAGAAATGAAAATAGAAGACAAAAAGAAAGTATTCAATATACCTTTTGATTCTGGTAATGATGATGAAGAAATAAAAAAAATGGTAAAAGAAGCAATAACCAAAGTAGAAATGGAAAAGTGATTTTTATAATTTAATAAATTTTAATTATAAAAATTGATTTAAATTTAAAATATAAATATTTAATTAATATTAAATATGATTTTTGAAGTAAAAGGCAAAGACAAAATAAACCAATTTATTACTATTTTTACAAATATACATAAAATATGTTCAGAAACAAATTTAGTAATTGGAAAAGATGGGATATATACCCAAGGGTTATCAATGGGAAATGCTTCTATTATAGAAGTAAATTTGACAAGAGATTGGTTTGATAATAGTAAAGGTAATTTAAGTAATAAAACGGTAGGTATACATTGTGAAATATTAGCAAATGTAATGAAATGTTATCAGGATGGGCAAACTATTAAAATATCATTATTTGAAGAGAGTTCAGAAAGACTATTGATATATTTTGAAGGAAATGGTCATGATAAAGAATTTCAAATAAAGTTGATGGATATAGATAGTCAGCAATTGGAGATACCTGAAATAGAAACATTAGCAGATGTTACAATGAATTCAATAGAATTTACTAAAATAGTATTACAATTGAAATACTTTGGTGATTATGTGAAAATAGATATGGGTAAAGATGATAATATATATATGGAAACAGCAGGAGATGCGGGAGATATGAAGGTTAGAATAAAGGAAAAAGATATTGAAGAGTATGCATTAGAAGAAGGAGGAACTTATTCAGGAACATTTATGTTACAAAATTTACAAGCCTTTTGTAGTTTTACAAAGTTGAATGAAGTAATGACAATACATTTTATTAAAGACAATCCATTATGTATGTTATTTAACTTAGATGATTGGAAGAATAATAAAGATGATGATGAGGATGAAGATAATAAAATGATTTTAGTATCGCAATTAAAGGAAGAGTTGAAAAAAACACATCCTGAATGGGATGATGATAAGATAAGTGATACAGCTAATGATCACGTTTATATACATTCGAATGAGGTTGATGAAGAGGAAGAAGAGGAAGAAAAAAAACCAAAAAATTATGTAAGATTTTATTTGGCACCGTTTTTCGATGATTAAATATAAAATTGATTAAAAAATATAATATTTTTTAACATTATAATGTCTTTACAAGATACAAATGCTGAAGTTAATGAGTTGAATGAGAAAATACAAGATTTAAAAAATAAAAGAATGTGGTTGAAGTTAAAAAAATATATAGATGAGAATGACTTTAAAAAAATGAAAAATATTGAAGTGGATGCTACATATGATTATACTGACAGTGACCAAGATGAATATGCTCATTGGATGAATGCTACGTTAAGTGTTGAATTTAAATTACGACAAAATAAAAATGAAAAAATAATTATAAAATATAGCGAAGAACAAGGTTGTCATACAGAGGATAGATATTCTCCAACAGTAACTTGTAATTATATTTCGTGTACAACCAACGCAAAAAAGTTATTATTTAAAAAATTAGATATTGATATGGATGATATAGACAATGATGATTGGTATGAGATAGTAGGTATGATAAAATATATAGCAAACAATTAATAATTATAAGTATTAAATAATTATTAATCTACAAGTGTAATATTTTTTATGCCTAAATTTTTAATAATATGTTGACGTAAATTTGCTTCCTTTTTTTTACCTTGGTAAGCTAATTTCATGTTACCAAATACAAGATATTTACGGATGAATTGAATGAAATCAGATTGTTTAAGATTTTTAATTATAGTAACAACTTCTTCAGGTGAATGTATAGTTGCATTATTTAAATCATTAAATTGATTAACGTATTGTTCAGAATAAAAAGTAGACAACCAATCATTATTTCTACATCTATTTTGAAATTTAACTTGCCAAACATTTTTACAAGATTCTAGTAAATCTTTATCAAAGGAACCTGTTGCTAATCTTTGAAGAACATCGATAGTAACTTTAACCGTTTTGAGAATATCATCATTTTCACAAGATGTTTCAATAATAATGAAACTACCATAAGTGGTAGTATAGTTTTCAACGTGAATGGTGTAAATTAATTGTCTTTTTTCTCTTAACTCACGCATAAGAACAGATTGCATGCTATTATTTACAAATTCTTTAAAAAGAGATATATACCAGAATTCAATATCTCTTTGGAATATAGGAGAATGAAATGAGAAATATATAGTGCTATTGTCTATACCATCATTTTTAATATATCTTACGTTGATACCTGGTAAAAATACATTAGAATAATAACGTTTATATTTAATACCGTCAGCTTTTTTTAATATTTTAGCAGCTTGTTTTTTAATTTTTGTAATAGTATTATTTTTAAATGTTTTATTTTTGAAATCGCCGGTAATAGAAAAAATGGTTTGTCCAGAACCATAATATTTATCAGCCCATTTTTTTAGATCTTTATGATTTATTTTTTTTAAATTATTGATTTGTTGGTCTATATCATCTTGTAATACTAATCCTTCTACAGAAAATAACATTTTGTTTAAGATGTTATATATAGGAAGAGAAGGATTTTGTTTATGAATTAAAAGTTCATTTTTAACAGCAGATTTTTCTTTTTCACATCTTTTATGTGTAATATCAGGATATACAGAAAGGTTTAATATATAATCAATTTGGTCATCTAAATACTGTGGTAATGCTTTAATATAATAATTTACATAAGTTTGTCCAGTTGAAGCATTCATTATAGCGCCTTTTTCTTTCCACCATTCATTGCATCCTTTAGCGCCACATTTTTTCCATCCATCAGTACAAACGTGTTCCAATAAATGTGATATACCTAAATTTTCTTTTAATTCATCTACAGCACCATTATTGATATAAGATTCTACTAATGTAGATTTAGCACCTTTGCGATGATTTATGAGAAATAAGAAATTTTTTTCTACAAAAATAGAATGTTTTTCAGTTGTCATATATAATATATATTATATACGGAAAAAATTAATATTTCCTTTCTAAAATACTATTAATTATGAAAGCATTTATTGCAATATTTATATTTAGCATAGTATTATTTATTTATTTACATATAACACATCATTTGTATGTTAGTAATGATTTAGAAGTATATAATTTAGAAGGTGCTTCTAAAGATAAATTAGAAGAAATATGTAATTTAAGACAACCAGTATTGATAGGATTTAATAATGAAAATATTAATAATAATTGTAATTTATCAATGTTAGAACATAAGTATGGAGCATTTGATATTAATATACGAAATATGAAAGATTTAAATGATAATTCAGCAGATATATATTTACCGATATTATTAAAGGATAGTGCCAATTTATTTAAGAATAAAGGTAATTATATCACAGAAAATAATTATGATTTTTTAGAAGAAACAGGAGCAATAAAATCTTATATGTATAATGATTCATATTTAAGACCACCGATGGTAGCATCGTGTGACTATGATTTTATGACGGGATCAGTAGATGCATATACACCATTAAGATATATGTTAAATTATAGAAACTATTATTATGTATCAGAAGGAAGTGTAAATATAAAATTAATACCACCATCAAATACGAAATATTTACATAAAATAGTAGATTATGAGAATTTTGAATTTAGGTCACCTATAAATCCTTGGAATGTAGAAAAATCATATGAATTAGATTTTAATAAGGTGAAATCAATGGATATAGAATTAAAACAGGGGATGTTATTATATATACCTTCATATTGGTGGTATAGTATAAAATTTACACAACCTAGTAGTATATGTGTATTTAAATATAAAACATATATGAATATGTTAACTGTATTACCAGAAATTATAATGAGATATATGCAAAATCAAAATATTAAACGACTGACAACGGATAAGATAAAGGTAAATTCGCCAAAAAAAATAAAAAGAAAAGGAAAAAAGAAGGAAGCAAAGAAGAAAGAAGCAAAGAAGAAAGAAGTAAAGAAACAAACTTTGCCTAATATAGTATTACCTACTGATATAATAAAACAACAGGAAGTAGTAGCTTTGACCAAAGATGAACTACCAAATTTTGGTTTATAAAAAATTGAATTTTTATATTAATTATAAATGTAATTATAATTAATATATGAATTTAGATAGCAAAATGACAAGTAAAATGACAAGCAAATTAATTTATGATATTAAGGGAAAAGTTGATAATGTTGAGAAGAGTTATTATGAAATGAGCGACATAGAGCTTGAATCCTTAATGGAGAAAGAAAGATTTTCCTTAACGTGTGCACCTGGAGGTGAGAATAATAGGGGAATGGAGATTATAGGAAGAATGCCAATTAAGGGAGAAGGATTTACATCAAAAGATATTGAAGGATTGGGTCCTTATTTTAACAAATTGATGAAAGCCAGTTTTGGTAATAGAAAATCATTTGTATTGGACCTTAATGCATTAAGTTTAAATGATCATATTAATCATCTTTTAACGGATGAAGATCAAGCGAGAGTGTTACTTTTAAGGGATTGGGCTAGCACAACTACAGGTGCTGTGGGGTGGACTAAGGAAGTTTTTAAGGAATTAGCTAGTAGAAGATGGGATGCTGAGTATTTAGATCCAAATAAGTATAGGACAGAAATTAAGGATGGAAAAGAAATTAAGGTAAGAGGAAAAAGAATGAATAAGCGGGCTAGAACTAATCTATGCTTTGTAGGTGGTAGAGAGCAGGAGCCAGCTGTTTATGAAGGTAAAGGAACTATTTATGATCTTAAAAATATGGAATTTTTGAATAAGGGAGTTGAAAGATTGCGAAAACAAATAGATGAAGGTTTAATAGAGATTGGTAGTAAAACTAAAGTAGAAATTAATGTAGTAGAAGGTAATAGGTATTATAACCTTAAAAATACAGGAATTGGATTTCACGGAGATACAGAACGAGTAGTTGTTATATGTATTAGTATAGGATGTGATAATTATCCGATGAGATGGCAATGGTTTAAGGATGGTATGCCAGTAGGCAAATCTATTGATGTTACCCTTAATTGTGGTGATGTGTATATTATGAGCGAGAAGGCTGTAGGAGCGGATTGGAAATTGAAGAGTAAATATACTTTAAGGCATAGTGCTGGTGCAGCTAAGTATAGGAGTTTAAGTAAGTGGGAAAAGAAAAGACCTCTCTATGAAGCTAGAATTAAGGAAAGGGCTGAAAAAAAAGCTCTTAAGGAAAAGGAGAAAGAAGCCAAACAAAAGGCAAAACTTGAAAAAAATGATAAGGGAAATAAAGGTAAGACTACGATTGGTTGTAAGAAAATTATGAGATTCAGAACCTGTGAAAAAAAATATAAAAGCGCCTTAAGAAAACATGATTGGAATGATAATAATGGTAGTTTTTATAGATGGGTAGCAATAGAAGCCGAACACGAAGGTTCTCCTGATTGTGAATTTTATAAGGAATTTCGAGATATATGGAGTGGTAAAGCAGAAGATTATACTCAAAAAATGGATACGGATGTTTGGGAAAAACATAGAAATTTTTATAGAAATTTGTGTGCGTATGGGGTGTATTTTTAGGTAAGTAATGTGAGTAAAAGAGTGAGTATATAAATAAATAAAATAATATAAATATATTTTTTTTATTATTATATGACAGATTTGAAAATAGGAGAATTTGTTTCAGTGGAAAGAGAAATAAGTTTAAAACCAAATACAACAAATACTTACAAACATACAGGTGTTATAGTAAAAAAATGTTTAAAAGATTACGTAGAAAGAACTACATATTGGTTTGCTGATGAGTATGAATATGTTGTATCTATTCCTGAATATGGAGGAGATTATATTGTTATGAATGATTCTAGTATAATTAAACCAATCAATTTATCAATTATAAATAAATTATATATTATATCAAAGTTTGGAGATTGGTGGTTTAAAGAATATAAATCTATATATCAAGAATTGTTAATAGAAGCTTTACAAAATTAATATAAAAATATATTTTTATATTTATTAATGATGTGTCGTGATTTTATTATAATATTAATTGTTATATTATACTTGGTAATGGTAGCACAAATTGTACAAGAATTAAGTATATTATATGATAGAATACAACAATTGCATAATTAATTTAAATTATGTAAATAAAAAAACAAAGGCAATTACTGATGAAAATTCTGAATTATAAATTGATTTAATTTATTATTATATATTTTTATATATAATAATAATGAGTGCATTAACCCAAGTAACAAAAAAAATGAATGAAACAAAAATCCGTTGTAGTCACGGACCTAATGATACATATATCACTATGTATCTACCACCTACTTCTAGAAGACATGTTTCATTAGAAAGCATTGAATGCGAAGATCCTAGATTTAAAGAGGAAATAAACAAGCATATTAATGATGAAAATTTCTTGGAAACAGACATTGGAAAACATCTTGAAAGAAAAATAAAACCAATGATGATTGATAATGGATGGTTATATATGGGATATCATTCAGGAGCATTTTATGCTTTTGATTGTATAGGTAGATATAAGTGTTGTATGAAAAATATTAAAAAGAGGCCATTTTGGCAAGATATGCCTGATATAAAAATAACGAAAATTGTTATTTGTGAACCGGGAACAGTGGGGAGAAAAAGTGAGCATCCTACTTATGGTGGAAGAGATTGTGTATTGGTTGGTGATACATGCGAATATAGAAACACATTGAAACCTAACAACAGGCTTCAAGTTGGTCCAAAAGAATATGTTGAATCAAATTGGGAGGGAATAAATGCACCGGCAGAATTTACAATTGAATATGATGAAGACGGTGAACCAATATTTAACAAAGCTGATTTTGTTGAGTTTTTGGCACAAATGATGAAAACAATGATAGATAATAAAGTTGAAGAAAGAATAGGTTCTATAGAAAGTGCTACAACTGTAGTACCACCTAGTAGAGTTGAAACGGTTGAAACATTACCAGTAGCAACCGAAGTAATTCCTCTTAATGATAATGAAGCAATAGTATAATATAATACAAAGTATATAAAAAATTGAATTTTTTTTACATTATAAATATAATATAAAAAGAATATATCAAGATATAACAATGTCAAAAAAAGCAAATCAAACAAAACGAAAAAAGGGAAGTGATAAACGTAAAAATACGTTTAATAAGTATGGTAAAAATACTAATCGTGGACTTCGGATTAAACAAACAGAATTAGAAAAGAGGTCTGAAAAGATAAATAGAGAAGGAGATCATAAACTGTATAAAATTCATAAAAAATACGATAAGAATGGAAAACATCGTTTTAAAAGGTCTGACAATGCTAGTTTGTGTAAATCAACATGTCGTAATAAAAAGCAAAGTAAAAAAAAATAAGGTAAATAATTAATATAATACAAAGTTTATAAAAAATTGAATATTTTTTTTATAAAATAAATATAATTATTAAATA
>CERI01075730.1_pt1 | contig 11126 bp, 8 predicted proteins | sample 350261 | NCBI WGS metagenome assembly CERI01 (sample SAMEA2620979, study PRJEB7988) | marine metagenome | isolation source: saline water (ENVO:00002010), including
CTAATTACTACGGTAACTAATTACTACGGTAACTAGATATTGGAATTTGAAAATATTGATAAATGGCTGAACCAGCAGAAGGCATCGATATTGCCGATTATTACGAAAAATTGCCCGAATTAATCGAAATTGATGTAGATGACCTACAATATTTTCGTTTCGGTGGCACTTATTCGCTGAATATAAATAATGACTGTATCTTTTACAAAAAGATACTAAACGCACGTGGTTATAAACCAAAACAAGTAACGTTTTTGTTCAAATATATGCATAAATTATATCCCGACGCGTGGATATTCTCTTACAAGCTCAAAAAACATTGGTTCATGATTACTCAGCCATACCACCGTATACATAATAAAACAGGTATACTTAAACAGCCTAAAAAATGGTTGACTTCGAGCGACAAGTTCATAGATATCAGCATCAAAAAGGGCAATCAATATAAAACAATGCTTTTATTGAACAATGAACCCTTCGAAAAATGTCAAGTTGGAGTGGAAAAGAAAAAATTAATGGTTGATGCCTCCTGCCAAACCGAAATCAATTACAGTAAACTTAAGCCCAAAGAAAGACGACACTTGAAAAAAATAGGCATTGTAAATAAAGCCAAAGATAAAATTATCGATATGGATTCGGAAGAAATGAAGGGTAAGTGCTCTGTCTGTCTCGAGGATTTAATGTATCTAGACACCAAAACCACACTACCTTGTAAACATGAATTTCATACCGAATGTATATTGCCGTGGATATGTGAACATTTAAATTGTCCAAATTGTCGCCAAGATGTCATTCGTTAAATATCTAAATCGGAGATTTAGATATTTAACGAGAAGGAGCTTCGCCTCTTTAATTTTCGTTAAAACGAAAATGTAAAGAGAAGGAGCTTCGCCGACCGTAATTTAAATCTTTTGCCCTATCTTTTCTTAAAAGATAGAAAGTTCATTCAAAACAATTTAAATTTTTTGCCCTATCTTTTTTCTAAAAAGATAGAGAAATCGAATTTAACTTTTTGGCATACCTGTCTTTTTATAAAAGGCAGTAAAAGAATTTAAAGCTTACATACATACTATTCATACAATAATGGTTGGTAAAACGAACACTAAGGTTAAGGGGGGAGCAAGTAAATCTTCGGCGAAAAATGATAAATTGTCTTCAACCTATCAGAAAAAAACCGACATCGAACATATTCTGGATGCCCCAGATACTTACATTGGTTCAGTGGAAGAAGATGAAGTTATTGGTTGGAATATGATGACTGAAGATTCAGATGCGAAAAAAGAATCCTTTGATTTGAAGAAATTTAATGTTATTCCGGGTTTGTACAAAATGTATGATGAAGGCATTGTTAATTGTCGCGATCATCATATTCGTATGGCTGAAAAAATCAAAGCCTGTAAGAAAAACGCAAACAATATCGATTGTTCGGGAAATCATTTGAATCAATTTGTTCCCGTAACATCCATTGATATCGAAGTCGACAAAGAAAGCGGTAAAATTACAATGACAAATAACGGAAACGGTATTGACGTAGCCATGCACCCACAGCATAAATTGTGGATTCCCGAAATGATTTTTGGTCATCTTCGTACTTCTACCAATTACAAAAAAGGCGAGAAGAAAATCGTCGGTGGAAAAAACGGTTTTGGTTTCAAATTGGTACTTATTTATTCTACATGGGGTAGAATCGAAACAGTTGACCACACTCGCGGTAAAAAATATATACAGGAATTCGGTCCCAACTTGTCCGTCATTCATAAACCTAAAATTACTACCACGAGAAAAGCTAAGCCTTTTACCAAAGTATCGTGGATTCCTGATTTCAAACGTTTTGGCGTAAAGGGCTTAAGTGATGAAATGTTCAATCTTTTCAAACGTCGTGCGTATGATATTGCCGCCGTAACAGATAAAAGCGTTCGTGTCAGATTCAACGGTAAAACTCTACCTTCCAATAGTTTCGAACAGTATATTGATATGCATCGTGGAGCATTCAAAGAAGAGGTAGGCGAAGGTGCGGATGGGGGAGAAGGAGTAGAAGGCGCGGAAGAAGGACCAGTAAAACACGCATCAAAAGTAAAAAAAGTTTATGAAAAACCCGATAAATGTCAAGGTCGCTGGGAATATGCTGTGTCTCTTACGCCCACGGGAGAATTTTGTCAAGTGTCGATGGTCAACGGTGTTTATACTTCAAAGGGTGGTAAACACGTTAATTATATTCTCAACCAAATCGTCAAAAAGATTTCAACGTATATTGAAAAAAAGAAAAAAATCAAAGTAAAGGACAACACCATTAAAGAGCAATTGTGTCTTTATGTGAATTGTATTGTTGAAAATCCCTCGTTTGACAGCCAAACCAAAGACTTCCTTACAACGTCTTCAGCTAAATTCGGCAGTAAGTGCGAGGTAAGTAACAAATTCATCGAGAAAGTAGTTAAAATGGGTGTGATGGAAAACGCGATTTCGCTTACGTCGGTTAAAGATCAGAAAGCAGCGGGAAAAACAGACGGTAAAAAGACAGTGCGAATTAAAGGAATCGCAAAACTCATTGATGCTAATTTGGCCGGTTCAAAGAATCATTCCAAACATTGTATGTTGATTCTTTGCGAGGGAGATTCGGCAAAAGCGGGTATTGTGTCTGGTTTGTCACGTGAACATCGCGATTACATAGGCATTTTCCCACTCAAGGGAAAAATCATGAATACATTTGGCATGACTCAAACCAAAATCAACACCAATGAAGAAATCAAAAACATCAAACAAATCATGGGTATTAATACCAAAAAAACATTCAAAAACGCAGAAGCACTAAGACAATCCATGAGATACGGTAGTGTGATATTCATGACAGATCAAGATTTGGACGGAATCCACATCAAAGGTCTCGGCATTAATCTATTCTCCTCACAATGGAAAAATCTATTCCAACTTGATCGTTTTGTAGGTTATATGAATACACCCATTTTAAAAGCCAAAAAAGGTAAAAAGGAAGTAAGTTTCTATAACGAAAGCGAATATCAAACTTGGCGCGAACAAAACAATGCAGGAAAAGGGTGGTCCATTAAATATTACAAAGGTTTGGGTACAAGTACCGCCAAAGAATTTCGCGAATATTTTGCCAAAATGAAAATTATTTATTTCAAATATGACAAGGAAAACAGCGACGAATCCGTTGACAAAGTGTTCAATAAGAAACGTGCCGATGACCGTAAATTATGGTTGAAAGACTACGATAGGAGTGCTATTTCCGAAGTAATTACCTTAAAAGAGAAATTAACCACCGAAGAAGTTAAAATAAATGATATTATGATGTCGAAAGGAGGAAAAGGTAAAGGAGGAAAGGGAAAAGGTAAAGGAGGCAAAGGTAAAGCTAAAGCCAGCACAGCAAAAAATAATAAAGCAATTACTTCGGTAGACCGATATTATGTGTCCCATCGTCAATTTATCGATAAAGAACTCATCCATTTTTCCAAATATGATTGCGAAAGGTCCATTGCAAATCTAGTAGATGGTTTGAAAACGAGTCAGCGTAAAATTTTATTCAGTTGTTTTAAGCGTAATCTTGTCAAGGAAATCAAAGTTGCACAACTTGCTGGTTACGTTTCGGAACATTCGGGATATCATCACGGCGAAATGAGTCTAAACAAAGCCATTGTTGGCATGGCACAAGAATATCCTGGTTCTAATAATGTTGCTCTTTTGATGCCGAATGGTCAATTTGGTTCTAGATTGCAGGGTGGTAAAGATTCAGCTTCGGAGAGATATATTTTCACCAAACTCAATCCAATTACCAAATATATTTATCCCGAAGAAGATTTCCCCGTATTGAATTATTTGGATGATGACGGAACTCCTGTCGAACCAGACTTTTATGTACCTATTGTGCCAATGGTACTAGTTAACGGAGGAAAAGGTATTGGTACCGCATTTAGTTTCGACATAATGTCGCATAGTATGAGCGAAATTATTGATTATTTGATGTTTGACCTCAATAATAAAATCAAGAAAGAAGAGACAGGAACTGGTACCATGAATGAAAATAATAAAAAGAAAATTCACCCATATTACGAAGGTTTCAAAGGAGAAATCATACTGGTCGAGAAAAACAAATATGTCATTAAAGGTAAGTATGACGTAGTTGGCACAGATTTGGTGGAAATCACGGAATTACCCATTGGTACATGGACGGATGATTACAGGCAATATATCGAAACTTTGGAAGACACCAAAAAAACAAAGAAACCACTTGTCAAAAATTCCAGGGATATGTCTACAGATGTAGATGTTGAATTCCGTATAAAATTAGCGCCGGGCAAAGCCAATTATCTACTGCCAAAAATAGTCGAATACGGTTGCAACAATTTGGAGAAAAAGTTGAAATTGTATACCACGAAACGTTCAAGTAATATGAATTTATTTGATGCCGAACAAAAAATAAGGAAATTCGATAGTATTTATGAGATTGTGGCTGAATTCTACAAAATCCGCTATCGAACCTATATAAAAAGAAAAGCATATCAACTTAAAATCCTGAAAGAAAGAATGAAATTGTTATCAAACAAAGCACGGTTTATTCAAGAACAATGTGATAATGTTATTGACTTGCGCAAAAAGAAGAAAAAAGAAGTCGTTGAATTGCTGTCCTCGCGAAATTACGATAAGTTGTCTGGTGACAAAGAATACAAATATTTGCGTAGTATGCCAATTGACAGTGTCATCGAAGAAAATATTCAAAAAATGAAAAATGAATTACAAAACATTGTTGAAAAACATGATATCTTAAATAAAACAAGCGTTGAAAAATTATGGTATCTGGAATTGAGAATGCTGAAAACCGAATTCCAAAAATACGTCGATGCCCGAGAAGAACGAAAACGTTCCACAACCAAATAATATTTCATCGCACCCACATTAATAATACAACGTGTATATTATTTAGGAAACTAGTGTGAAAAATATTTTTCTAATGTCAATATATAAAATGAAAAACCGACTTCCTCGTATTGGCTCCAGACGCCAGGTTTTCAATGGTTCGGCCAGACAAACCTCGGGTGGCTTAAGAAAAAGCGATCTCAAGATGAATAAATGGGGACGCATCGTTTCCGCGCGTTTATCAAATTTAGCAAAAAAACAGAAACATTTAGAAAAAGCAGGGTATACCGCCAAAAAGGGTAAATTCGGCTATGTAAAAACTGGCAAAGCAGCTAAAAAAACCCGAAGAAAGGGTCAAAAATCCAAAACCGCCAAGAAGAAACGCAGAAAGGGCAGAAAAGGCAAAAAACGTAGAACCAGTCGTCGTTAATTACAACTCTTAAATTTATTTTTTTCTCATTATATTTCATAATGGCAAAAAGAATGACCCGCAGAATTCGCAGAAAATCACGCAAAAATCGCGTTCGCAAAACCAGAAACAAACGTCAGAGACAGAGTCGTCGTAAAATCAGACGCCGCCGCAAGCAAACCGGTGGACACATGAATCTTAACATGAAACATTTAGCCAACAACGCCGAACAATGGTTGTTGGGAGGTGCAAAACCCCTCGGACTCATGGGAGGAGGCAAAAAGAAGAGACGCAAGAGTAAAAGCAAGCGTAAAAGCAAGCGTAAGAGTAAACGCAGACGCTAAACTATCTTAGACTTTAATAAATAAACAATGTTATGTGTAAGGATAATACACCTATTTAAAATATTGAGTAGCAGTATACAGTCAATATTTTAAATCCATATGAGAAACAATGATAAAATAACGAATGGTGTCTACAAAAACCTCAACAAAGAATTACGACGATTATATTTAAAATACAAAACGAATGAAATCGCCATTGAAGCCATAAAACACGAGATATATAAAATTTTGCCTGAAAAATTAAATAATCTAAAAAAAGAAATAAAAACTCCATACGTAAATAATACAATAGGTAATATGCCACCCATTAAAAATGCCATCGTTTTGCCCGATAAACTCGATTTCAAAGAACTCAGCAAACCTTTCTTTTATTTGCCCTCGGCAAAATTATTCGTTATCTATGACAACAGACATTACAAAATTATTTATGATTCCGATATATGGCAATATATCAAAAAAAACATCTCGGAAAAATACCCCATCAATAAACAAACCATCAAAGGCGTATTAGAATTGAAACGTCAAGTAAGTATACGAAAAAATCAAACCACTTTGCTCAAATACATAAAAAACAAATGTCTCCTCACTACCGAGCCGCATAAAAACACCATTGACAATATTATTGGAAATATATCCCCCATTCTCATTAAAAGTAAAAGCGAAACAATATATTTTCTTACTGTTTTAGGCGATTCCATTCTCAACAAATCAGGGGACACCGTACATTATATTCATCCTCTCTCACGACACTTTTTCGATTATATTAAGAAATATTCAACGTCTTATTTCAAACAACCCTTGAAAATAGACCGAAAAATCAAATATTTGGTAAAATTCGATGATGATGCTATATCCGATACACGCATAATTCGTGTAAAATACGCCATCAGTAAACGCCATAATTGGATGGAATTCATCAAAACAAACTTCATTGATTTCATCGTTGTAGCATGCTTTTTCTCCAATCATTATCACAATGCCGACAATTGTTTCGCACGTATTGAAAATGAACATACTCGCGAATCCATGGCTTTTTTCAATGGTAAAACAGGTGACTCTTTCGTAAAAGATTTCGTCGACGGCATCAAACTAAATAAGTGCCCCCACCACACCAAAAAATATAAATTCATAGACATTGAATATTTATGGGCTCTGTATTTAGACAAGCACTATATTCATCACGAAATTATAAAACATAATGTACTTGGTAATCACTTGCGAAACTTAATGACCATTACCAAAAAGAAAGAATTTGTCAACATTAATTCGGAAATCTTAACAAATATAGACGTTTTCAAGGAATTTTGGGATACAACTATTAATTATGATTATGAGACTTATTATGACTTCGGCGAGATTAAAAGCATGTTTGAATTGTGGCAGACATTAGTGAGAAAAGAAGAGAACAAAAGTAATAAAAAGACACAGAATAAAGGTAAGAAGGAGACAAAGAAAGGTGTGAAAGCTAAGAAGGCGGAGAAGGCGGAGAAGGCGGAGAAGGCGGAGAAGGTACCGAAAGAAGAAAATAAATTAGTGGAGTATTCGGAAAACAAAATATTCAATATTTTGAATCATTATTACGACGATGACATTCTAATCAAGAATTCCAACTTATTCCACAAAAAATGCAAAATATGGGATAAAAATCAAGATATCGACGAAACCCTGATCGAATACAACAAACAATTCAAAAATGAGGAGGATGAGGAAAATAATGAAGATAATGAAGATTTTTCAGAAAAAGGAAAAAAATCAACAAAATCTAAAAAAAAGCTCAGCGCAGCAGAAATTTCAGAAAAAAACAAAATCTCAGGAAAATGTTCAAAATCCACAAAAGTTTTCAAAAATGAACAAATCCACAAAAAATCAAAAATATCTCAAAAATCGACGAGCTCAACCAAAATCGATGATTCCGAAGAATTTCTTGAAAAAGGAAAAAAATCAACAAAATCTAAAAAAAAGCTCAGCGCAGTAAAATTTTCAGAAAAAAATGAAATCTCAGGAAAATGTTCAAAATCCGAAAAAATTTGTAAAAACGACAAAAAATCTCAAGAACCCAAAATTTCCATCACCTACGAAAATTGTGAAAAAATTTACGAATTCTATCGAAAATTATCATCAACAAAATCTTTTCTATTCATCATCAAAAAAGATTATTTTTGTAGTTACCTCCTCTCCAAAAATATGAAATACAGCGGAGAAATCGATATTTAAACCGAAATATCGCCATACCAGAGGATAAATCATATTACATCGCGAGTTATGAATTTGTGTTTTTTTATTTGTTTCAAAGATATTCTATGCTCAGGTATTATGGTGAAAATTTGGAGTAAGAAGTCTTTTAAATTCTCGGACATCATTTGGATAGATTTTTTATGTTCCTTGCGTGGATATCTGAGGTCATATACCGATACTTTACTTGCAAAAGGATACTCATTGCTAAATATCAACCACAATATAACGCCATAAGACCATAAGTCGGTGTTCTTGTGAAATTTATTCAGAATCACTTCGGGCGATATATATCCTTCAGTACCGCAAATTTTATCCAGTTGTATTGAAGCATTATTGCGTTTGAATATACCGGGTCGTGTAAAAGCCATATCAATTAATTTCAACTTGAGGGGGTCTTCATTCACGACGATTAAATTTTCAAGTTTTAAATCTAAGTGTACGAGTTCTAACTCCGCTAGTTTTTCCAGACAAGGAATAATGGCACGTGCTACCTTTTTCACGAATATTTCGTTGTATGATTCCAATCCATCGACATAATTAAACAAATCGTTACCAGGTATATATTCATATATGATTTCATCATGTAAATTATATTGTACGCCGTGTAAAATTTTCGGAAAATAATTGAAATAATCTCGTTTATCCCGAATAGCTCTATTTTTTATGTAATTAAGAATTTTAATCTCCCGATAATAGAACCTGGATATTCGTTTTTTTGTTCTTTTACATGTATAATATTGAGAATCGTTGACGGTGTATTTTATTTTCAATATTCTACTGAAGTCACCATCGTTTATCACCTCCAAAATACAATAACTATCATTTTTTTTTGGTATAAGTTCTTTTTCTCGGTGTATAGGACATTGAATATTTTTTTCTATAACTTTATCTACGTTATCTACGTTTTCTATTTTCTCGCATACTTGTATTATTTGGTCTATTTTATCATTGAATTTCACCATATCTTTGCTTTGATGGTATACTTTATCTTTATTAACGTATACTTGTCCTTTTTTATTGACTCTTTTTATTTTTTTTAAAAAATTATTAAAAGCGTGTTTGATTCGTGTTTTTCGGGGAGTTATTTTCATATCAGAAACAGTTTCTTTTGCGCAAATGTCATTCATTTAATATATTCGATATATTTAATAAATCTTATACTAATATTATGGACTTAGATTTGAATATTGATAATTATTCATTGCAAGATATACTTAAACTTTTTAAGCTTAATTATAATTTTAATTCCAATGATGTGAAACAGTGCTATCGTTTGGCTCTGAAAACACACCCTGATAAATGTGATTTGGGCGTCGAATATTTCCATTTTTTCATGAAAGCCTATAAAATAATTGAAGAAATATACAAATTCAGAAACAAAGACCAGATAAATTCTTCGTCAAAAGTTGTAAACTCGGCAAATACTAATTATGGGAATATGTATGCAAATAATGATTTAGACTCATATTCATTACATGGCGAAAGTACAAAAGAATCAAACGAAAAAATCTTAAAATACGTGAAAAATAAAAGTCGTGCCGAATTTAATGAATGGTTCAATCAATTATTCAATAAAGTGAAAATTGTAGACGAAGAAGTCGATGATGGTTATGAAGAATGGTTTAGAGGCAACGAAAATAAAGGCGATTTATCTCAGGAAAAATTGTCAAATGATCAATTTTCTAGGCAGTTTGAACAACACCGTAAAAAAACCAAAGCCATAGTACGTTATGAGGGCGTAAAAGAACTTCAGTCGTCGGGACAAACCGCAAACAATGGTTATGGTATATTACGTAAAAAACCCGAAAGTTATTCGTCGTCCTTATTTAGCAAATTAAATTACGAAGATTTAAAGAAAGCTCATACCGAAACAGTAGTACCAGTTACTCAGAGTGATTTCGAGAATAAGGAAAAGTTCAATAATTTGAATGAATTAAAGCAATACCGCAATAATCAAAATGTAAACGCGATGTCTATCGAACAATCACGACAATATTTAAATCGGAAAAAAAATACAGAAAACCAATTTAATACGAATCGAGCTTATGATTTAATTAAACAAGATCAGCGAATTGCCGAAAGTCATAAAAAATGGTGGTCTCATATAAGGCAATTGGGAGACAAATAGAAATTAAATATGTGGAGTGTCCGACAATTTATTTTTATTGAACCAATATATAGAAATGTTGGATACAAAAATTGTTTTGGGAGTCGTGGCATTAACCACCATGGCATATATTTACAATAGGGTAAAAGACAAAGATATAAACATATATACCAAGCGCGATGATAGTGTTATTAAACAGTATCTCATCAATGAAAAGGGTAGCAAATACTACAAAGCCACCAAAGATAAGTCATCCAAAGAAGAAAAACCTTACTTGTGGATTCATAATTCCTACGATGCCAATTCTCGACACTGGAAATCATTTAATGAACGTAAAAGCAATGAACTCAATCAACCTTATATTGAGCTGTGTATGAAGAGTATTATTAACAAATGTAGCGAAAGTTTCAATATTTGTCTCATATCAGACAGTTCATTCAAGAAAATTTTACCCGAATTGAGTTTCAATATTGAGAAAACACCCGAGCCAATTAAGACTCACTATCGTGAATTAGCCTTGATGAAAATCGCCCAGAGATATGGCGGTATGGTTGTACCGTCCTCTTTTATTGCTTTCCGTAATTTAAATTTCCTTTACAGTATGGAATTGAAAAACGCCGAGATGTTCTGTTTTGAATTTCCCAACGAAGGACTTACGACTGATTATGAGCGTCTTCTTCCTTCAACTTTGATATTGGGTGCAAAACGGTATAGTAGAGTTCTGGAGAATATTATACACCGTTTGGAAGAATTTTTGGCTGAAGACCACACTGCGGAATATGACATTTTAGGTAGAGTTAGACACCAACTTATGATGGCACAAGAAAGTGGCGAATTATCGGTACTGTCGGGGACAAAAATAGGTACTCGCGATGCCAATAATTTACCGGTGAATATTGAAAAATTGTTTTCGACTGAATTCTTACAATTGTCGAAAGACGCACTGGGACTTTACGTTCCCAAAGATAAAATACTGTCGCGTACTGCTTATGAATGGTTTGCGCGACTTTCGGCCAAACAAATTTACGATTCTGAAATTTTCCTGTGTCGTTTGCTCTTCTTGACACAAGGCGAAATTTATGAAAGACAACAGCAACAACTATGTAAAGATTTTATGTGAGTATTGAGTATTGAGTATTGAGTATTGAGTATTGAGTATTGA
>CERI01087763.1_pt1 | contig 11125 bp, 12 predicted proteins | sample 350261 | NCBI WGS metagenome assembly CERI01 (sample SAMEA2620979, study PRJEB7988) | marine metagenome | isolation source: saline water (ENVO:00002010), including
GATGAATATGGTGATTCTAGAATAACTGCATTATATTTGCTTCTAGCAGCTAGCTGAATAGCAACGCCACTTCCAAGAGATTCTCCATATAATATAATATCATTATTTTTATAGCCTTTACTTTTTGCGTAATTTATTGCAGCAAGCCCATCATTAATCAAGCCCTTTTCACTAGCAGATCCCTGGCTATTAACATAGCCTCGATATGAAATTGCGATAAAATCATATCCACTATCAGCAAAAGTCTTAAAGCGATAATACCTATCACCTAAATTACCGGCATTACCATGAAAATATATTATTACTTTGTTATTTTTACCTTCAAATTTTGACCAGCTATATATTTTAACATTATCGCTAGTTATTATATAGTCCTCAACAATGTTAGATAATCCATAATTTTGTGGCTCTTCAATTTTGCCAAATGGCATATATTGAATATCTCTTTGCATAATATAAATAAAGGCCGCTAGCGATAGATATATAAAAAATGCTACCATTAATTTTTTTTTAAAATTATGAATCATATATTTTTCTGGCTAATTTTGCTAAATTTTGGCAATATATTGATTGCTTTTTTTCATTTATAATTATTTTGTTAGATTGCATTATATTTGTTAATTCTGGTTCAATAGGCAAATCTGCCAAAAAATTAAGCTTATATTTTTTACACATTGATAATACTGCATCCTTGCCAAAGATGTAATTTTTTTTGCCATTAATATCAAGATATGACATATTTTGTATCACTCCGATAATGTCAATATTGAGCTTTTTAAAACAATCAATAGATCTTACAACATCAATAATAGAAAGATTTTGCGGCGTAGAAACTAAAATCGAGCCATCAATATCAAAATTTTGCAGTAAACTTAAGTAAATATCTCCTGTACCAGGAGGCATATCAATTATCATAATATCTACTTCATTATTATCAAAATGCCAATTAACAGCAGTTATTAATTGATGCAATATTTTGTTAATCATTGGGCCGCGCCACAATCCAGCAACATTACTGTCAATTATCATGCCAATTGACATACATTTAATTCTATTAGATAAAATAGGGATAAATTGATTATCAACTAATTTAGGTTTATTAGAGATATTCATCAATTCAGGAATTGAAGGCCCATAAATATCTGCATCAATTAAGGCAATATTTAACCCCATATCAGATAAAATATGAGATAAATTGCAAGATATTGTAGATTTACCAACACCACCCTTAGCTGAAGAAATTGTTATAATTTTTTTAATACCTTTTGGCTTTATTTTTGATACATTATTTGTAAAATCGCTTAATTTTTTACCATCATTAAATTTCATATTGAAATAATTTTTATTAGAATTACAAATAATAATATTATTTTAATAATTTAAAAACCAATAATAATGTTTGGAAAAATTTTTACCAACCAAGGTCCTTGGGGTTCGTGGGACAATAACAAAGATAAAGATAAAAAAAGCAATGAAATTGACGATGTTATAAAAAAGGGTGAAGACTTCATCAAAAAAATAATGCAAGATGCGTTTAAAGACGGCTCTAGCGGCGGTAATAATAACAAAAAAAGTAAAAAGAAAAATAGCTTTAATAATACTGATAAAAAGAAAATTACTGGTCTTGTTTTTCTTGGGCTAATATTATTATGGTTAAGTACCGGTTTTTACAAAGTTGAACCAGATGAAGAAGCTGTTATTTTATATTTTGGCAAATATCACTCATCATCCACACCTGGGCTTGATTACCATATACCCTATCCTATTGGCCAAGTAATAAAGCTTAGCGTAACTAATGTTAATACTGAAGAATTTGGATTTAGTAGCACTAATAGAAGAAATTACTCAAATAGAAATCTTGATGCTGAAAGCTTGATGCTTACAGGAGATGAAAATATTGTTGATATTGAATTTCAAATACAATGGCAAATATCAGATATTCAAAATTTTATATTCAATATCTCCGATCAAACATCTACAATAAGAAAGGCTTCCGAAAGTGCTATAAGAGAAATAATAGCCAGAACTCCAATTTCAGATGCGCTAGCAGAAGGTAAAAAAAGAATTGAAGACCAAACTAAAACATTATTACAACAAATTTTAGATTCTTATGGTGCTGGAGTTCAAATTGCTCTTGTGCAACTTAGAAGAGTCGACCCACCATCTCAAGTTATTGATTCTTACAGAGATGTACAAACTGCAAGAGCTAATAATAGAGAAGTTATAAATAAAGCCGAGTCATATTCAAATGATATCATTCCAAGAGCTAAGGGTAAGGCAGCAAAAATGATCGAAGAAGCTAATGCATATAAGCAAGAAGTTATTGCTAAGGCAGAAGGTGAAATAGGCAGATATATGCAAGTTTTTAAACAATATAAAAGAGCCAAGAGAGTTACTAAAAAGAGAATATATCTTGAAACAATGGAAAGACTATATTCTGATATCGACAAAATAATAATAGATGGTAATGCATCTAAGTCGGGTGTTGTTCCGTATCTTCCTTTAAATAACAAAGCTAACAAAATTACACAATAATTATGGATAAGAAAATAAGAAATATATTAATATTAATAACAATTTTATTTATTACATTTTTAAGCACTGCATATAAAGTTGATCAAAGACAGCAGGTGCTTATTGTTCAATTTGGTGAGCCAATTACAGTAGTAAAAGATCCGGGGCTACATTTTAAAATCCCCTTTGTTCAAAATTTAATATATTTTGATAAAAGAATTCTTGATTTAAGCATTACTGATCAAGAATTAATTGCCAATGATCAAAAAAGAATAATAATCAACGCTTTTACTAAATATAAGATACAAGATCCTTTAAAATTCTATAAAACCGTTAGGAGTGTTTATGGAGTCTCTTCAAAACTTTCTGCAGTTCTAGATTCAAGTCTTAGAAAAATTATTGGCGAGTTTAAGCTTAACCAGCTTTTAACTGAAAATCGCGGCGATATTATGACAAAAATTAAGGATGTTGTTAATAAAGAAGCTAAAATATATGGTATTGATATTGTTGATGTTAGAATTATGAGATCAGATTTACCTAAAGAGAACTCGGACTCAATTTTTGCTAGAATGAGGGCTGAAAGAGAAAAAGAAGCCAGAGAGATTAGGGCTCAAGGTGCAGAAGAGGCTGATAAAATACGCGCCAAGGCAGATAAAGACAGAACAATAATACTTGCACATGCCGAAAAAAAATCTAATCTCACTCGTGGTGAAGGCGAAGCAAAGGCTAATAGAATCTATGCAAATGGTTATTCCCTTGATCCAGATTTTGCAGATTTCTACAGATCTATGAAAGCCTATGAAAAGTCTTTTGTCAAAGAAAATACCAATTTTGTAATTTCTCCTAATGGCGAGTTCTTTAAATATTTTGGTAATGGTAATTTATAGAATATTATTAGCATTTTTCTTATTTTTGCCACTTAATTATACATATGCTCATGACAATATTTCGCATAGCAATATCATAAAATATAATTTTAATTACCAAATCCCTAAATTATCGCTTGTAAAAAGCGCAAATATTTCAAATTTATCAACCTCAATTGATAATATATTGCCCACCATTGTTAAAATTAATGCCACAAATAACTCTCAAAATAAGGATATTAATTCATCCATTGGATCGGGTTTTATTTATAGAAGTGACGGTTACATTATAACTAGTAGCCACGTTGTTGAAAATTTCAGAGATATAACTGTTACATTAAGTAATGATAAATCATATATAGCCAATATAATTGCTATTGATTCTAAAACTGATATTGCGCTGTTAAAAATAGAAGAAAATAATCTATTAGCTGCAAAATTTGGTAGCTCATCAACTGCCAAAATAGGAGATTGGGTATTAATAGTTGGCAACCCATTTGGAATTGGAAATTCTGTATCAACAGGTATTATTTCTGCAATAAGTCGCAGTCTTAAAAATGGCCAAATCCAAGAATTTATCCAAACAGATGCTGCAATTAATAATGGTAATTCTGGTGGCCCAATGTTTAATATTTATGGAGAGATAATTGGGGTTAATAATACTATTTTATCACCAACAGGTGGTAATGTTGGTCTAGGATTTGCAATTCCGTCTGATATAGTAAAAAATATTGTTAGCCAACTTAAAAATACAGGTCAAGTTACAAGAGGATGGATAGGTGTTGTTGTTAGAGATGTATCAAGTGAAATTGCCGAGGCAATGAATCTTGATTCAACAAATGGTGCATTTATTAATGATGTAACTAAAAATGGTCCTGCTGATATAGCTGGTATTATCCCATCAGATGTAGTTCTTAAAATTAACGATATCGAAATTGATAATATGAAAAAGCTTCCTAAAATTATATCGAGTCACAAAATTAATAAATATGCAAATTTTGAAATTATTAGACAAGGTCAAATAAAAAATATTAAAGTTCTTGTTTCAACACTAGCTGGTAAAGTTACCAATAATGACATTATTATAGATGAAAATACTGATAATATTTATAATTTTTTAGATATATCTGTTACTAATTTAAGTAATGATCATAAAAAGCATCTCAATATTGCTCAAAATATTGCAGCAATTTTAATAACCAATATCACTAAAAACTCAATTGCTGAACTAAGGGGTGTTAAAAAAGGAGATTTAATTATTAGTGCCAATCAAACCAAAATAAATAATATCGATAATATAAAAGAAGTTATAAAAAATGCAAAAAAATATAATGAAAAGCTAATGCTAGTTATTAGAAGAAAAAATAATAACTTCTTGTTAATATTAGACATTAAATAAATTATAATATCCTTGAAATTTAGATTATCTTGTCCAGCCAAAATAAATTTATATTTAAAAATAATTTCTCAATATAAAAATAATTATCATGAGATAGAATCTATTTTGTCTTTTATTGATTTATATGATTATCTTGAAATAAACATATCCAAAACCAATAATAAGTCGCAAATAAAACTGAGAATATCTTCTGATTTAGATATTGCTGACATAAATTCAAATAATATATTGACAAAAATTCATAGATATTTTGTTAATAATTATAATATAAATTATGACTTTGATATATTGATTAATAAGAATATACCTCTTGGCTCTGGACTTGGTGGCGCCTCTAGTAATGCTGCAACATTTATCAAATTTATTAATAATCAATTTAATTTACAAATTAGCGAAGAAGAACTACATGCATTATCTTTTAAATTTGGTTCAGATATTGCATTTTTCTTAGCAGATAAATCGTCAATAATTAGAGATATTGGTCATATTGCTTGTGATTATCAAAAAAATATCAAACAAGATATATTAATCATTTATCCAAATATCAATATAGCTACTAGCAAAATATTTAACTTATATAATAGTAAATTCTCTAGTAAAACCCCAGATAATATTATAAATGACACTGATCAATTAGAAATATTAATTAACTTTGATAATGATCTTGAAAATATTGTACTAAATTATTATCCTCTGATTTTGGAAATAAAAAACTACATCTTAAAATTAAATCCTGTAAAATTGAAAATGAGTGGATCTGGTTCAACTTTTTTTGCTATTTTTAGTAATAAAAATGATCTAGAAAATGCTAAAAAAAGCATTCAAAAACATTATCCTAGCATTTTTATAAAAAAATGTAAAATATTAGATCATTATGACGAGAAAATTTAGCGGCCTTAAAACTGTTGATCAAACTATTACAAATCTTATTAAGCCAATATCTAAATCACAAAGTAAGAAGCTTAATGCCATCAATTTAATCGCAAGAAATTGGAATGATATAATTGGTACTAAATATGTAAATTATTGCAAATTAATGTCTATAGCATCTAGATCGAATCAATTGAAATTAACAATAATATCTTATAATTCGGCAATGACTTTTTTTCTAAGAAATAATATAGATATTATAATTGAGAAAATAAAGCAAACTCTATCAATTGATATTGCTGATATTTCAATAATTAATCAGCCACAAGATCTAATTCATGATAATGATAATAATTTAATTAGCGAAGATGTTAAAAGAAAAGTTGAGCATAATATTACAAATATTGATGATCCAAATTTAAGAGATACTTTACGAAAACTTGGCCATAAGTTAATTTCTTAACAACAGAGCGAAAAACTTTATATTATATATTATTAAATATTTCAATTCCATCGCTACCATAATCATTGAAGCCAATTGCTCTTTCTGGATGAGGCATCATGCCAAGTATTTTTTTACTATTATCAAATATTGCTGCTATATTATCAATTGAACCATTTGGATTTGAATCTTCATCTTCAATTGCTTGTTCACTACAATATTTAAGTGCAATATTATTATTATCCTGCAATTCTTTTAATATTTCACTATTGGCAAAATAGTTACCATCCATATTAGCTATGGGTATTTTAATAATTTGGTTTTTTTGATAGGAAGAAGTAAATAAAGAATTATTGTTACACACTTTAAGAGATACTTGCTTGCAAATAAATTTAAGATTTTTATTTCTAATTAATGCGCCTTTAAGTAATCCAATTTCAGTTAAAATTTGAAAACCATTACAAATACCAATTATATTAACACCTCTAATTGCATGTCTCTTAACTTCACTGATAATAGGAGCAACACTAGCCAAAGCTCCAGATCTTAAATAATCTCCATATGAAAACCCTCCCGGCAATATAATTAGATCTATATCATCTTCAATATAAGTATCATTATACCAGATGTTTTTTACCGTGCCACCTACCTTTTTAACAGCATCTGCACTATCTCTATCGCAATTAGATCCCGGAAAAGTAATTATTGCTGCTTTCATGATATTATCTCAAAATTATAATCTTCTATTACTTTATTAACTAAGAATTTATCGCATATTTCATCGACTGTTTCTTTTATATTATCCTTGTCATTTTCGTCAATATTTATATCTATAAATTTACCTTGAGATACATTAGAAATTTGATTATAATCAAAATTTTTGACTAATAAATTTTCAATTGCTTTACCTTGAGTGTCTAATACACCCTTTTTTAGTGATATATATATTCTAATCTTCATATTTTTTTAATAATACATAATAAACTCTGTGGAAGTGATAATTAAATTCAGCCCCTAATATAAAGACTAAACTAACTAAATAAAAAAACATCAATGAAATTATAATACCAGCTAAAGAGCCATATACATAATTAACCTGATCAAAATTACTAATATAAAAAATAAATATTTTTTGTAATATTGTCCATAAAATAACTGTTAATATCGCACCTGGAAATGTTTGGGTAATTTTTTGCTTTGCATTTGGTAATATATAATATAATAATGTTGTAGTTGCAAATAATATAGTGTATATAGCTAATTTACTAAAGCTAAAAAATACTGATTCGAAATTTATATAAAAGGGTAAAAAACTTTTAATTATAGCAAGAATTTTAGGCATTATAATAAATATTATCATAGCCAAAATAACTGAAAAAGTTAGCAGGAAAAACTGTATTATACTAATTAATCTTCTTTTCATATAAGGAGGAGGAAAGCTAACTCTATATGCCCTATTAAGTACTGTTCTACAACCCTCAACTGAAGAGGATGCAGTCCATATTACACCAATAATTGCAATTGTTAAGAAACTTTGACCTGGTCCTGAGGTAATTTCATTAATTCTTGGATATAATGCTTTGCTCATTTCTTTGGGCATTGTTAATAATACATCTTGAATAATTCTAACTCCATCTTGTGAACCACCAAATAAACCAATAATACTAATTAGGAAGATTAGAAAAGGAAAAAGTGATAATATAAATAAAAAAGCTAAATACCCGGCATGCTCTATACCATCTTGCCTAACTAAATCAGAAGCAGAAATACGAAAAATTCTAAATGGTATTGCAATATAGCATCGAAATAATTTAGTAATTTTTGAATTTTTATTATAATTAAATTTATATAGCATCAAATATGACCAAATAGCTAGCTTGACTCTTTACCAAATAAAACACCCTGTATATTAAGACCCTCTCTTGAAAATATTCTTTGTGATTCCTCTCTTTTTGACTCAAGTACTGATGTTATATTTTGGCATTTAAATACTGCTGCCTGCCACTCAGCCCACCTTAAAAGCATTTTACCAACACCAATACCTCTTTTTTTTCTATCAATCATAAAATCTTCAATTTCTAACGTCTTGCCTGTCATTAATTTTCTTGTAATTCTAACACCAATAACGCCAATTGATCTGCCATTGTCAATATCTTCATCTTCAATTACATGCGCCATTTTATAACCTCTTTGCATCATATTAAGTACATCATCAACATAAGTTTCATTATTTAAATTATCATATATTTGACTCAATATTTTGTATGATTTTTCAATGTCTTCACGAGAATTTATTTCTTTGATTTGCATAGTTGATTATGAATATTTAAGGTTGTAATATTTTAACCTAATCATAAAATGTAATAAAGCTAAAATATAATCAATATATATTAGCATAATTTTTACATAACATATGAATATAGGCTAAATTATATAAATTTAACCATAAATTGTTTTATAACAATAATTATTCAAGTCAAGAAACCATATAAACTCTATTTATGAAAAAAATTAACAAAATTGTTCTAGCCTATTCTGGTGGTCTTGATACATCAGTTATCTTAAAATGGCTTCAAGAGCAATATAAATGCGAGGTAGTAACATTTACTGCTGATTTAGGTCAAGGAGATGAGTTAGAAATAGCCAAAAAAAAGGCTCAAAATCTTGGGGTAAAGGAAATTTTCATTGAAGATCTGCGTGAAGAATTTGTCAGAGACTATGTATTTCCTATGTTTAGAGCCAATACAATCTATGAAGGCAATTATCTTCTTGGCACATCAATTGCAAGGCCATTAATTGCTAAAAGACAAATTGAAATAGCCAAAGAAGTTAATGCTTGCAGCGTTGCTCATGGCGCTACTGGCAAGGGTAATGATCAAGTTAGATTTGAGCTTGGATATTACGCAAATAATCCAGATATTAATATCATTGCTCCTTGGCGTCAGTGGGATCTTAATTCTAGAACCAAATTAATAGAATATGCTCAAAACCATCAAATCCCTGTGCCTAAGGATAAAATGGGAGAAGCCCCCTATTCTGTTGATGCTAATCTACTTCACACCTCAAGTGAAGGTAAAATACTTGAAGACCCATCTCAAAAAGCTCCGGAATATGTATATCAAAGAATTTGCAACCCAAAAGATGCCCCTGACAAAGTTACAACAATAACAATCTCTTTTAAAAATGGTGACCCAATTGCTATTAATAATCAAAAATTATCACCTGCCAACCTACTAGAAGAGCTTAATAAATATGGTTCTAAAAATGCTATTGGTAGATTAGATATTGTTGAAAATAGATTTGTTGGCATGAAGTCACGAGGTATCTATGAAACACCTGGAGGTACCATACTTCTTGCTGCTCACAGAGCTATTGAATCTATTACTCTAGATAGAGAAGCAATGCATCTTAAAGATGAAATAATGCCAAAATATGCCAAATTAATATATAATGGCTTCTGGTTTTCTAGTGAAAGAAAAATGCTTCAAGCTCTAATTGACAAATCTCAAGAAAATGTTGAGGGAGATGTTACCTTAGAACTATATAAAGGCAATATTATGGTTGTTGGTCGCAATTCTAAAAAAACACTATATTCAATAAACCACGTCACATTTGAAGAAGATAATGTCTATGATCAAAGAGATGCCCAGGGATTTATCAAGCTAAATGCATTAAGGCTAATAAATCAGAAAAATTGCAATTAATATTAAAATGAAATATAATAAATTAATAGATTGCGTTGTTACTAATAAAAATGTTATTGTAAGAGCAGATCTTAATGTGCCAATAACTAAAAATATTGTTACTGATAATACCAGACTCAAAGCAGTAATTCCAACACTTAAATATCTTGTAAAAAATAATGCCAAAGTTATTCTGATATCTCACTTTGGTAGGCCAAAAGGAGTTAATAATAAAGATCTATCTTTAAAAAATATTATCACTCCCTTACAGGAGCTACTTGGAGATATTAAACTAAATTTTATTGATGATATAATTGGCAATAATGCTATGGAGGCAGTCTCAAATTGCAATTATGGCGAAATAATTCTATTAGAAAATCTTAGATTTTATGCACAAGAGGAAAATAATTCAGCAGAATTTGCTCAAAAAATTTCTCAGCTAGGCAATATCTATGTTAATGACGCATTTGCATGCTCTCACAGATCTCATGCCTCAATTGTTGGCATACCAAATTACTTAAAAAGCTGCGCTGGATTATTAATGCAAAAAGAACTAGAAAATCTTGACCAACTTCTTTACAATGCCAAAAAGCCAATGATTGCAATTATTGGAGGAGCTAAAATATCAACCAAGATCAAATTAATAAATAATCTTAGCTCAAAAGTAGATGCAATCTTAATAGGTGGCGCAATGGCAAATAGCTTTTATTTTGCACAAGGCTATAATATAGGAAAATCTTTATGCGAAAAAGATTTCAAGCAAACCGCCATAGATGCCTTAGAAAATGCCAAAAAAAATAATTGTAAGATAATATTACCACAGGATGTCATAACTACAAAAAGCTTAGCGCCAAATGCACAATATCAAAATGTAACTTTAGATCAAATTCAAGATGATGACATAATAGCAGATATTGGCATTAATTCTCTTGATCTATTAAATCAAGAATTAAGAAATTACTCAACCCTCTTATGGAATGGGCCAGTTGGAGCATTTGAAATTAAACCATTTGATAGTGGCACTAATAAAATAGCGCAAATAATTGCTAATTTAACCAAAAATAACAATCTAATTTCTGTAGCTGGAGGTGGAGATTCAGTTTCTGCTATCAACAAGGCAAATTTATCTGACTCTTTTTCTTATATATCCACTGCAGGAGGAGCTTTTCTAGAGTGGCTTGAAAATTACAGACTTCCTGGCATTGATATTTTGCTGAAATAATTTTGATAATCAATTTAGTTATAACTCTATTATATAAATATGTATTATTATAATACATAATTTTTTTAACATGAACAGGATAGTGATTTAAATCTAAGATCTCAAAACCCTGTTAATTGCGCTACTAGT
>CERI01043289.1_pt1 | contig 11118 bp, 9 predicted proteins | sample 350261 | NCBI WGS metagenome assembly CERI01 (sample SAMEA2620979, study PRJEB7988) | marine metagenome | isolation source: saline water (ENVO:00002010), including
ATATTAGCGTAAAATTAGATTTAACTATCATTAATAATTGGTTATAATCTTTATTTGACTATAAGGATTGCTGTATTTAGCTTATAAAATATTATAAGAAATTCTTATCCTGTATACTTAAACATAAGGTTGTTTTATATAGATCACCTCACTTTAAGATATATATTTCAACCTAAAATAAGTTTTTAAAATAACCTATCTTTATTTTCTATAAAATTAATGAATTTATAAATTTTTACTTAGAAAATAAAATAGAAACCTCTACCACAGGTTTTTTACCCATTAAATCTATCATATTTTTTAGTAATTTTGATTTTATAGACTTGGCAATTGATTTAGAGATTTTATCTATGGAATCACTCTTTTTAAAAAGTGATTTTTTAACTTTTCTAATTTCTGTACTGGAATTTCTTACTGCTTGTTCAATATTATCCTCAATATCATTCAAACAATAAGGATCATCGTGAAAATTATATGAACCAACAGCTTTGAGGTCAATATCTAAAATATCTCCTTTAGTGGAAAGTAAAATAGCTACAAAAACTGCTCCGGCCTCTTGTAAAATTTTTCTTTGAGAAATTATTTTACCATCACAAGGCACAAGATTTTTACCATCAACAGCCAAATAGCCAGTTTCAACATTGCCAATTTTATGGCAAGAATCTTCATTAATATCAATAACGCAACCGTTTTCAGTTAAAATGGCCTTTTTACAACCCCATTTTTCTTTGGCTAATCTTCTATGTTCTAAAATATGGTAATATTCACCATGAACAGGAATTGAAAATTTTGGTTTAGCAATTTTATACATCTCCTCCACCTCATCACGATTTGGGTGACCAGAAACATGAATTTTAGCATTTTTTTCAGTAATCACTTCGATTTTTCTCTTAGCAAAAAGATTAAAAATATCAAAAATCTGCTTTTCATTACCAGGAATAATTTTAGAAGAAAAAATCATACGATCGCCAGATTTAAACTTAATGACACGATGATCGTCTTTAGCAATTTTCATTGTTGAAGCATTAATTTCACCCTGACAACCAGTACATAAAACTAAAATTTCATTTCTAGCATAATTTTTAATCTCATTTTCCGAGATTAAACATTGATGTAAATCTTTCAAATAGCCAGATTTTTTACCAACTTCAGCCAACCTCCTAATTGAAAAACCAGCTAAAACCACTTTACGACCAGCATTGATTGCAGCTTTAGAAATGGTTGATATTCTGGCAATATTAGAGGCAAAAGTTGTTACGCCCACCATACCTTGTGATCCCTTAATGGATTTTTCAAGATTTTCTAGTAACTCACCTTCCGAACCAGATCTACCAGCACTTAAAATATTAGTAGAATCCGAAACTAAGGCCAAAACACCTTCCTCTTGAGCAATTTTAATAATTTTCTCCTTCTCAGAGACATTACCAACCACTGGATCAGGATCAAATTTCCAATCTCCAGTATGTAAAATATTACCAAAATGAGTTTTAATATTGATAGCATTCATCTCTGGCACAGAATGGGTCAGGCCAATAAAATCAAGCTCAAAAGAACCTAATTTTAGAGTTTTTTCTGGCTCAATCACATTAATTTTAACTTCTTTCTTAAATGAATATTCCTCTAATTTAGCTTGCAGGAAGTTTTTAGCTAGGTTAGTTGCGTAAATTGGAACTTTTAATTCTTGCCACAGATGTTGCACTGAACCTATATGATCCTCATGAATATGAGTAATTACAATCCCTAAAAGGTCTTTTTTATGCTTTTTGATAAAACTAAGATCAGGTGCAATCATATTTACACCTGGAATATTATTGGCAAAACCAAGACCCAAATCAATCATGATAAATTTACCATTAAGATGATAAAGATTCACATTCATACCAATCTCGCCAGAACCACCTAGTGGGATAAAAAGCAGATTATTTTTATGTTTTTTTATATCAAAGGACATTATATCTTATTAGAAATAAAGTCCTTGACCTTGTTTATATCCTTAACCAAGATAGTCATTTCTTCTTTTTTTTTCATTAAGTCTGACAAAAACAGTGGCAATTTTGCCTCAGGAACACCTGATTTTTGCACCGCATCAGGGAATTTTGCCGGATGAGCAGTTGCTAAAACAACTACATATTCTCCCTTATAATTTTTTGATTTTTGATATAAATTTGCGGCACCAATACCAGTTGCCGTATGAGGATCAAGAATTTCTTGATTTTCTTGATAGGCTTTATTGGTAACTTCACAAGTTTCTTTGTCACTAATTGAGTAGGAATCAAAATCTTTTCTAATATCTTCCAAAATTTCTGCAGAGACTTGTAATTCACCATTTTTTTTGAAATCTGCCATTTTATCAAATATTTCATTATCCCTGCCAAACTTTTTATAATAATCAAATAACACTCTTTCAAAATTACTAGAAACTTGAATATTCATGCTTGGGGATAATGTTTCAATTAAATCTTGTCGAGAATAATCATTATCTTGGAAAAATCTGGTTAAAATATCATTTTGGTTGGTTGCAACAATTAATTTATTTATTGGTACACCCATTCTTTTAGCCAAGTATCCAGCATAAATATCACCAAAATTACCAGTTGGAACACAAAATGAAATTGGATTTTTTTTAGAAACATCAACTCTTAAAGCACTGTAGAAATAATAAACAATTTGCGCCATAATTCTAACCCAATTGATAGAGTTTACCGCTGCCATTCTGCGACCATTTAAAAATGATTGGTCGGCAAACATTTCTTTAACATATTCTTGGCAATCATCAAAGTTGCCTTTTAAAGAAATATTATGAACATTGTCACAAATAACCGTTGTCATTTGCTTTCTTTGTACATCCGACACTCTTTGATAAGGGTGTAAGATAAAAATATCAACATTGTCACAATCACGACAACCCAGAATAGCAGCAGAACCAGTATCACCAGAAGTTGCGCCAATAATCGCTACTTTTTCTTTTCTTCTTTCTAATATAAAATCAAAAATATTACCCAAAAATTGTAAAGCAAAGTCTTTAAAAGCTAATGTTGGTCCGTGAAATAACTCAAGTAAAAATTGGTTACTAGAAAGTTGTTTAATTGGGGCAATAGCTTTGTTGGAAAACTTTGAGTAGGATTTTTCAATAATTTTTTTTAAATCATCATCAGAAATCTCTCCTCCTACAAAGGGTTGAACAATTTTTAAAGTTAGGTCTTGGTAATTCAACTTTTTCATTTGAGAAATTTCTTCCTCTGAAAATTTTGGAAGATTTTCTGGAATATAAAGACCCCCATCTGTTGCTAAACCTTGCAAAACAACATCTTCAAAACTCAATTTGGGTGCCCTTCCTCTTGTACTGATATATTTCATAATTTAATTTTTACATATTTAACGATTAGATCATCATCGATTTTTCTTATTTTATCAATAGTAAATTTATTCTCAATATCTGATATAAAATTAATTCCCAAATTGGCAGTGCAGCTAATGCCATCAGAGCCTAAGATAAAATTACCTTTAACCAAAATCAACTCATCAATTAAATTTTCTTTAAAAAAACTGGCAAATATTTGACCCCCACCTTCAACTAACAAATTATTTACACCCATATTAGTTAGTTTTGGCATTAAGTCATTTAAATTTATGTTATTTTCGTCATTTAATGAAGATTTAATATAATTAATATTTTGATATTTTGATTTAATTTCTAAATCATCTTTAATTACAAAAAATGTTTGGATTTTTTGACAAGAATCTAAAAAATTTTTACTTAAATTGAGGTCAAAATCTTTATTTAAAATTATTCTTTTTGGGGATCTGTCCTCTAAGCCATTAATACGACAATTCAAAGTCGGAGAGTCTTTTTTAAAACTGTTAGCGCCAATTAAAATTGCATCATTTTTAGAGCGTAGAAAGTTTGTATATTTCCTAGAGTTTTTATTACTAATCCATTTGCTATCAAAATATTTTGTAGCAATTTTTCCATCAATTGTAGTAGCAATTTTAGCAGTAATAAATGGTCTATTTATTGTTTTTGCTTGAAAAAAACCTCTATTTATTTGCTTCGCCTCCTCTTCCATCAAACCATATACAACTTTAATTCCTGACTTTTGTAATCTAGAAATTGATTTACCGTTAGTTCTTTGGTCTGGATCTTTAACTGAAAAAACAACTTCTTTAATTCCTGATTTTACGATAAGATCGGTACAGGATAATTTTCCCCTACCACCATGACAACAAGGCTCTAATGAAATATAAATTGTTGAATCCTGTAAATCTTGAAGAGAAATTTTGGAAATAGCCAACTCCTCAGCATGAGGACGACCAGATAATCCAGTAATTCCAGTTGATAAAATAATATTATTTTTAACAATAACAGCGCCAACAGAAGGATTTGAGCCGGTTAAACCTATATTATTTCTGGCCAAATTAATGGCTAGAGACATAAATTTAATATCTTTATTTTTTTTGTGATAATTCAAGAGTTTTATATAAATTAATACCCTTTATTAAACCAACCGCTCTTGTTAATTGATAATCATTGTTATACAAAATATCAGATTTCTTTTTCTTGGTATCTTGGTCATCATTTTGCTTTGCTAACTCTTCAATTTGACCCAATAAGTGACCCTCAAGATCAGATTCTGATTTTAAATTATTATTTACAGCCTCTATCTTAGCTTCTTTAATAATTATATCTGGCTTAATTCCATTAGCCTGAATTGACCTACCAGAAGGAGTGTAATAAAGAGCAATAGTTAATTTCATAGCAGAATGGCCCTTATTAAGAGGAATTAATGATTGTACAGAACCTTTACCAAATGTTTTTGTTCCAACCACCAATCCTCTTTTATGATCTTGAATGGCGCCTGCTACAATTTCAGAAGCAGAAGCTGAACCAAGGTTAACTAATACAATAATTGGTAATGACTTTAGTAGTTTTTGATTGGATTTATCTTTAAAATTATATTTTTTACCAAATAATTTACCATTATTACATTTAATGTAATCTGTAGATTTGTAGGAAATAGGATCACCCTCTTTGCCCTTTATTGAAACAATTTCCTTGCCGCTATTCAAAAATAAACTACTAATATTTACTGAAGCATCTAATGCACCACCAGGATTATTTCTAACATCAATAATTATGCCTTCTATCTTATCTTTTCCAATTTTTTTTATATCTTCCTCAATTTTTTTAGCAACATCAAAACTAATACATTTTGAAAAAGTACTAAGCCTTATGTAAGATACACTATCATATATATCAGATTTAACGGGATTAATATTAATAATATCTCTGGTTAAAGTAAATTTTAGCGGCTCTTTTTCTCCTTCTCTTAAAATAGTAATTTCTACATCTGTTTTTGGCTTACCTCGAAGAATTTTGACTACTTCCATTACAGATTTACCATAAATAGATTTACCATTCACCTCAGAAATATAATCCCCAGCTTTAATACCAGCCCTATCGGCTGGAGTGTCATCTATCGGTGTTATAACCTTTATTAGTTTACTGTCAGAAGTAATTCTAATGCCCAATCCACCAAACTCTCCATCAAGCTGAACTTTTACCTCACTAAAAACATCTTTTTTTAAATAAGTTGAGTGAGGGTCAAGGGATGAAAGAATACCTTGCGCTGCCGCTTCCAATATTTCTTTACGACTCTTATCGTGAACATATTTTTTTTCAACATTAGTTATTACACTATTAAGAAAGCTTTTTTCATCAAAATAGTCATCTTCATCCTTCTTAGCTATATCTTGAGATAATTTTTGCTTTTTTTCACCAACCAAATCAGATTTTTCATCTACTTTAGCAGTAAAATATTTTTTAACGATTTGTTCTATAATTTCATTGTCTGATTCAGAAGTTGCAGACTTAAATACAATGATTGATAATATGATTGATATAATGACTATCTTAGATATATTTCTCATTAAGAATAATTTAATTTTTTGATAAGATTGCATAAAAAAAATTTTACTTTACTAACTAAGAACATCGAAAGATAAGGAGGAGTTACAAGTATAACCTTAAACATCTAAATTAATCATAATTAGACTGCAGCAATCAACTAATTATCCTCAGGAATACCAAACTCTTCTCTTATTTTCTTTTTAATTTCAGCAGGAGGATCTTCGCCATAAGCAGAATATAATATTTTACCGTATTCTTCTAAATGAATAACATTATCATTTAAAGCTCTTTTAAACATAGGTAACTTTAGCCTTTCTACTAAAACATAATACCAAGCAGGGCGATTGTCATCAATACCCTTAACTAAAAATAATAGATTAGCATCCGCTCTTTTTGCTTGAGTCTCAGGGCTAGCATTGTCAGCTACACGATCAGCAGTTGTATTACCCCCCTTATGCCTGTCAGTAAACCCGCCAGCAGAACCCTTTTTAGCAATATCTGCTGCAGAATTTTGAGATTTAAACCTACCAGCAAAACTGCTATCTTCTGATTCACTCATAATTTAATTTATTTAAGATTCAATATTATAGTTTTTAAGCCACCAATCATTAACTGGTATTTTAGGACCACATGGACCATCCTTACTAGCAACGCATGGACTTTTTATATCAACATAATTCTTACCGAAACAAGAAGTTATAAAAAATAATAATAAAAATGAAAAAATTTTAGTCATCATATTGATTAAATGATGGTGGGTCTGGGTGGACTTGAACCACCGACCTCGCGCTTATCAGGCGCGCACTCTAACCAGCTGAGCTACAAACCCTTACTTTGACTTACACAGTTTAATTGTCAGTTTTAATAAAATCAATAATAAATCTTTAAGTTAAAGAAAAAGCTATTAAAATAAAAATTTATTTTTCTAGGTGCTACACTAAATTGTAGTATAATATATTATTTATTATGTTTACAGGACTTATAACTCATATTGCTCAAATTACTAATATTACTATAAGAGATGATAAGGATTTAATTTTAACTATCAAAATTGCTAAAAAAGATTTACAAGATAACAAATATAAAATTGGATCATCTATTGCATGCTCTGGCACTTGCCTAACCTTAACTAAATTGGAAGAAAAACATAATTATAACTTATTCTCTTTTGATATTTCACCTGAGACTATTGACAAAACTACTATTTACAACTGGAAAAAAGGAAATTTTATAAATGTAGAATTTTCCCTGAAAATTGGTGATGAAATTGGTGGTCATTTAGTTAGTGGACATGTTGATACAATTTGCAATATTTATAAAATTACTAAAGCTAACGATGATTCTTGGATTTTTACCTTTAAGATCTCTAATGAATTTAAAAAATTTATTTGTCAAAAAGGTTCAATTACTATTAATGGTATTTCTTTAACTGTTAATGATGTATTGGATTTAGATAAAAATTATTTTCTGTTTCAAACTAACATTATTAGCCATACATTTGACAATACCAACTTACAATTTTTGAATTCAGGTAATGAGGTGAACATAGAAATTGATATGTTAGCTAGGTATGTAGCTAATTTAGAAAAATATAGATAATATTAATAACTATTTAATACTATTAATATCTATATATAAAATACATAAAAGCTATTTTAAATCAAAATATTCACGGAGATTTTGATATAAATATAAATTTAAAATTATTAAATCTATATATAAAAATCTTTTAATTAGCCCAGTTGCCAAATCTAGTAAATTCAGCATCAAAGAATAGTTCAACGCTGCCAATGGGTCCATTTCTTTGTTTGGCGATTATAATTTCTGATTTATTTCTAATTTCTGACATTTTATCTTGCCATTTTTTAAAAGTTTCTACTTCACTTTCATCTGGTCTTTTTCTTTCAAGATAATAGCTCTCTCTATATATAAAAGCTACTACATCTGCATCTTGTTCAATTGATCCAGACTCTCTTAAATCAGAAAGCTGCGGCCTTTTATCATCCCTTTGTTCGACCGCTCTAGAAAGTTGTGACAGCGCAATAACTGGAATATTAAACTCCTTAGCAATCGCTTTAAGTCCTTGTGTAATTTCAGAAATTTCTTGTACTCTATTTTCTGTTTTTTTACTACCTCTAATTAACTGTAAATAATCAATTACTAAAATTGAGAGATTTTTTTTCTTAATTAAGCGACGAGTTCTAGTACGAATGGCTGAAATTGAAAGAGCTGGAGTATCATCTATGAAAATTGGCATGTCAGCAATTTGAGCACTTCTGGCACTAATTACCTGCCATTCATCTTCACTAATTATTCCAGAACGAAATTTGGTGGCGCTAATACTAGTTTCCATCGATAAAATCCTAGAAGATAATTGATCAGAAGACATTTCTAAAGAAAAAATTCCCACCGCTCTTTGCTCTTCATTTTCTGTATCTTTTACCATTAAATCTTTACAAGCGTTAACAGCCATATTAATAGCTAAAGCTGTTTTACCCATGGAAGGACGACCAGCCAGAATAACAAGATCAGAATTTTGTAAACCACTTAAAATTTGATCTAAGTCCGAAAGTCCAGTAGAAATACCAGTAATATGAGAATCGGCCTGTTTAGCAATGAGAGTTTTTTCTAAGGTAGTTTTTAAAGCATCAGAAATCCCCTTAAAATCACTTCCTGTATTTTGAGAAAAAGTTAGGTTAAAAATCTCTTTCTCAGCATTTTCAATTTTTTCTAAAGCAGTATCATCATCATGATTATTACAATCAATAATAATATCTTCTGCAATCATTGTTAAATTACGCTTAAGATATAAATCATAAATTAATTTAGCATAGTCAGCAATATCAACAATACCTGTAGCTTTATCCATCAAAACTGCCATATACTTCATCCCCCCAATACCAGAAATATCAGCATTTTCAGAAAAAAACTGCTTTAAAGTAACATTGTTGGCAACAATATTCATATTTCCTACAATGTGAATAATTTCATCATAAATTTTTTGATGCGCAGGCTCATAAAAATGTTCATCTAGTAAAAATTCAGATACACGATTAAGATAATCATTGTTCATAATAATAGTGCCTAAAATGACTTGTTCAGCTTCTAAATTATATAATTCTCTTTTTATAATTGATTTTACTTGATTTTCCTCTATATTTTGGTTATCAATAATATTTTCCATTAAATTTTATAAATTATGTTGGATTTTCTTAGTAAAAATTATATACATTTTGATTCTTCCTTGACGAATCTCCTAACAATATTAATTCTTATTATTATTTATGCTATAGTAATTTTCACCAGTAATAAAGTAATTAAAAAATTACAAAAAAAGGTAGAAAATGATGATAAAAAACAAATCATTCTTAATTCTATTAAAAAACCATTAAATTTTTTCTTTTTATCTTGTTTTACAGCAATTATTACTATTTTTTTTCAAGAATATTCTAATTATAGCCTGATTATTTCTCATAAAATTCTAACAAGTGGGATGATAATTTCAATTATTTGGTTTGGCTGGAGAATGATTATTTCTTACGAAAATTATTTTACAGAAGATAAAAAATCTCAATATGATATAACCACTATTTTAGCAATTATTAAACTTCTTAAAGCTATTTTAATTATAGTTCTTTTCTTAATGATTCTTAATCAATTTGGCGTTAGCTTGAGTGGTATTATTGCTTTTGGTGGTATTGGCGGCGTTGCTATTGGTTTTGCTGCCAAAGATCTTTTGGCCAATTTTTTTGGTGCTATTATGATTTATCTTGATCGACCTTTTTCTGTTGGTGATTGGATTAAATCGCCAGATCGTGATATTGAGGGAATAGTAACTGGTATTGGTTGGCGCCTGACAAAAATTCGTACCTTTGAAAGTAGAATGCTTTATGTACCAAACTCAATTTTTAGCAATATTGCCATTGAAAACCCTTCTCGCATGTCAAATAGGCGAATTTTTGAAACTATTGGCCTACGTTATAATGATGTATCAAAAGTTGCCATAATAGTTGAGAAAATTAGAACAATGCTTGATAAGCATCAGGATATTGATAATAAAAAAACCTTAATGGTTAATCTTAATAAATTTAATGAATTTTCAGTGGATTTTTTCATTTACACCTTTACTAAAACCACTAATTGGGAAGAATTTCATAAAATAAAAGAAAAAATCCTTCTCCAAATTAGTGATATTATTGCAGCGGAAGGGGCAGAAATTGCGTTTCCCACTTCTGAAGTTAAATTATTAAAACAATTGGATGGTAAAAGATAGAAAAAGAAAGTGGAGTAAGAAAAATAATTTATAATAAAACAGTAATTAAATCCAAGTAATATTTTTACATACGCACTCAATTTTTTTTGATCTTGTATTGGTCCTTGCCCTGAAAATTATTGATCATTTGCACTTTGCAGTTACGGTATAACATGTTATGTTATACCGTTTTAGGGGGTATTATATAGGAATAATTAATTACTCCACTATATCTTCCTTACTAAAAAATTGAGTAATTTCAATTTTAGCATTATCATCAGAGTCAGAACCATGAACTGAATTTTCACTAATATCAATAGCAAAATCTTTTCTGATGGTACCTGCGTCTGCTTCACTTGGATTAGTTGCACCCATAACATCACGATATGTTTTTACAGCATTATCGCCTTTTAAAACTTGTACAATAACTGGCGCAGAAGTCATAAATTCTACCAATTCACCATAAAAAGGTCTTTCTTTGTGAATTTCATAAAATTTTTCTGCCTGCGCTTTGGTCATTTTAATTCTTTTTTGAGCAACAATTTTTAGTCCAGCAGCTTCAATATAAGAATTGATTTTGCCAGTGATATTTCTCTTAGTTGCGTCTGGTTTGATTATTGAAAAAGTTAAATTTGTCATTTTTTTAATTAAATTGTTAATATTTCTTGATTAGACTGATTCTTTATAGATATTTTGGGTATAAAAGTCAATGAATCAATTTCAAACTATTACATATCATTGAATTAAAATTCCATTATTGACATTAAGATTATCTTCTCTAGTAACGGCAATTATTTCCACCTGTTCTGGTGGTTTTCCATGATGTATTTTAAACCAACCTTGTATGATTTTTTGTTGCTTTTCGTTCATAAATCTATAGTCAACTATATGCTCACTTTTAACTACATTCACAAGTAATGTTTTATCTAAATATTCTTGATTTTTATTATATTCACCT
>CERI01022039.1_pt1 | contig 11103 bp, 10 predicted proteins | sample 350261 | NCBI WGS metagenome assembly CERI01 (sample SAMEA2620979, study PRJEB7988) | marine metagenome | isolation source: saline water (ENVO:00002010), including
CTCGGCCACCCACCGGAAGAAATAAATGTATGGGTGCCGTTTACTAATGCTTCGGAGAGTAGATCATTTATTATTTTAGATCTTGAAAAAAGTATGCAAATACTGAAGGAATTTAAATATGATATGAGTGCTGTTCACCAGGCTATATGGACTGACGACTCCATTAAAGATTATTGTGATAATTACTCAAAAGTTGTTGAATTGGATGAAGGTGAGTTTATTTTATTTGACTCTAGATGCATTCATGCAGCTATTCTAAATGATTCAGATTACACTCGTGTAAGCATGGATGTAAGAGTTATACAAGTTGAAGAGTATGATACATTACCATTTAGATATTTAGGTACAGGCAGACGTCAAGCTAAATTTACAACGGATGATTTCTATAGCGCAGTAAAACTTAAATGACTTTGCCGGAAAGAGGGATCGAACCTCTGGCCTACGCATTACGAATGCGCCGCTCTACCAACTGAGCTATTCCGGCAGGTACACTGTCTATGAGTTAAGGGATATATTATCATATAGAATTAATCATGAATATTTTGTTAAATAATAAAAAAGAAAAAATAAGCGAAGGAATGACCATTGAGAAACTTCTTAACTATAAAGAGATTAAAAATAAATATTTTGCAGTAGAAATAAATGAACAAGTAATCCCTAAATCAGATCATGGATCTTATATTATAAAAAATGGTGACAAAATAGAAATCATTACTGCTATCGGTGGAGGTTAGTTTGGGGAAACTCATAATAAATAATAAAACATATAATTCTCGATTAATTCTAGGTACAGGAAAATATAAGGATTTTTATGAAACTCAATCTGCTATCGAATCTAGCGGATGTGAAATGGTTACTGTAGCAATAAGAAGAATGAATATTGGACAAGATAAAGCTTCTAAAAACCTATTAGACTTTATATCGCCCGATAAGTACACAATACTTCCAAATACTGCTGGTTGTTATACAGCGAAAGATGCTGTACGGACATGTGAAATAGCAGCTGAATTATTAGATGGAAAGAAATTAGTGAAACTAGAAGTTCTAAGTAAAAGTGAAACATTATATCCAAATATCATTGAAACTATCAAAGCGGCTGAATCTTTAGTAAAAAAAGATTTTAAAGTAATGGTCTATACAACAGATGATCCTATTATTGCTAAAGAGCTTGAAAATATAGGCTGTGAGTGTGTAATGCCACTTGGATCAGCAATAGGCTCAGGAATTGGAATCATAAATAAATACAATATAAGAGAGATTATAGAAAATGCTAACGTTCCAATAATAGTAGACGCAGGAGTTGGTACTGCAAGTGATGCATGTATAGCTATGGAATTAGGTTGTGATGGTGTGCTTATGAATACTGCAATAGCAAAAGCTAATAATCCAATTCTAATGGCAGTCGCAATGAAAAATGCAGTAATATCTGGAAGAGATGCATTAAAAGCAGGAAGAATTACAAAGAAGGAAATGGGGTCACCTTCTTCACCAGCAGATGGTTTAATCACAGGTGATTAAGAAGCCTATTTATTATAAATCATTCAGATCTAGAAGACTTAATGAATTTGAAGAACCAAATAAACCAATAACAAATATTCTCAATAAAAAAGAACATAATATTCTAGATATAGGCTTTGGAACAGGTGATTCATCTTTATTTTTAAGAGATATTTATCCAGACTCAATAATATATGGAATAGAAGCATATAAAACTGGAATTAAAAATCTTACTAATAAAAATATACATCTTCATTACGGAGATGCTTTAGAAATAATAGAGAAAATTGAAAGTGATAGTGTAAATCAAATTTATATGCTCTTTCCTGATCCGTGGCAAAAAAAGAAACATAGAAAAAGAAGACTCTTTAGTGAATATACTTTTCAAATTATTAATTCAATTATAAAAAAGAATGGGTTATTTCACTTTACCACAGACAACATTGGTTATGCTTTGGAAGCAAGACATATAATTAGAGAAGCTACAAATGAAGATATTAATTTCTCAAAACATCGAGGATGCCGTCCAATAACAAAATTTGAAAAAAAAGCTATTTTAAAGAAAAACTTTATTTTTGATTTAATTTATTTTAAGAAGTAGCTGATTTTTTCTCAATAACTAATGACAGTAAAAATCCGAAAATAATACCCGTCCATATATGAGTATTAATTCCTGAAAATATCTCTATAGACAGAATAGGGAAAATTAGGGTGCTTAAAAATGTTATCCAACAGACACTTCCTTTTTGTCTATCATTTTTGAAAAGATCCTTCATTTTATTAATTTTTATGAGTGGAACTACTGCGAAAATAACAATAATTCCTAATGTAGATTTAGGGAGATTAAAAAGTAATGGTGTTGCGTAGAGCAGTGTAAGCATTACAATAATTGTTGTTGTAATAGATGATATCGGACTATATGATCCAACTGATTCATTCACAGCCGATCTAGAAAATGAGCCTGAGACAGGATAAGCTCCTGATATGCTTGATGCTATATTTCCAAGACCTTGTCCAAACAATTCTTGGTTTGAATTTACAGGAGTTGGATATTTATACAATTCTACTCCTTTTGAATTTTTTACTGCTTCTTTTTGTTCTAGTTGTCTTGCGATTGCTATTGCTTCCATGAAACCTACAAAACTAATAATTACCGTATGGATGATAAACATAAAAAAGAGATCAGCGCTAATACTGATACCTTGAAAAGAAAAACTAGGCAATCCATGTGGGACTGTACCAACAATAGGTCCTTCATAACCGGATGATTTTGACAAAATAATAGTTACCACTACAGCGGTTAAAACAGCAATATTTCCAAAAAATTGGTATTTAGTTAACTTGTTTTTAAATACATATAAAATTATAAGCGCAATTAATGACATGAAAATTGCATATGTATTTATTGGACTATTTTCTAAAAAGCTATTTAAGTTAACGACATCCAATAAAGACACTTTGCTTAGGCCAAATACTTTACTTAATTGAGAACTTGCTATAATTAATGCTGCTGCCGAGGTGAATCCTAGAATTACATGTTCTTTTAAAACTATATCTATGAGCTTTCCAGCTTTTATTAGAGATAGCGTCAGTTGAAAAACACCAACACTTAAAGCAAGCATAATTGCAAGTGGAACATACAGAGACTTATCTCCATAAGAGAGTGATGTTATAGCTACGGCAGTTAGAAGACTTACCATTGCCACCGGTCCTGTTGCTAAATAGCGTGATGAGCCAAAAAATGCAGCAATTGCAACTGGAATAAATGACGCATATAAACCATAGACGGGATCAAGATTAGCCAAAGATGCATATGCCATAGATTGTGGGATGATAATCATAGCTATTGTAGTGCCAGCTATAATATCTCTCACGAGATAATCTCTCTTTGAAAATGAGTCTGGTAGCCAAGTTGTAAAATTTAGAAATAAAGACTGAATATAAAATAGATAATTGATGTTTAAAACCTCATTGAACCTGTGTTAAGTGAGTATAATATAAACTTAAGCAACTATTTACAAGAAAAGTTAGTTAGTGTTTAGCATATATATTAATATTTTATAAAAGTATGGACATATTAAAAGCAACAATCACGCCAGTAATCTTGTGTGGAGGATCAGGTACTAGATTATGGCCATTATCTAGATCTAATTATCCAAAGCAATTTCTTAAATTTAATAATTCATTAACATTATTTCAGCAAAGTATAAAAAGAGCTTTGCAATTACAAAGTAATGGTTATCTGATTGAAGAGATTCTAATAGTTACAAATGAAGATCATAGGTTTCTCGTGCTCGAACAAATAAGTAGTATGAATATAAATATAAAATATAGAATTATATTAGAACCTACATCTTTAAATACCGCTCCTTCTCTTACGCTAGCTGCATTTGCTTCACCAAATTCAATATTAGTTGTTACTCCAGCAGATCACTATTTAAAAGGTTATGCAGAATTTAGAAAATCTATACACACAGCTATTAAGAATTTAGAGATAGATACTATATTCACTATCGGTATTAGACCAAATAATCCAAGTAGCTCGTATGGATATATATGTTTTGAAGGAAATAAGAAAATCAAGAATGTAATATCCTTTAAAGAAAAACCTAGTGAGAAAATAGCAATGCAAATGATTAAAAAAAATAATTGTTTATGGAATGCTGGGATATTTATATTAAATTCAAAAACTTGGCTATCTGCAATTAGTAAAGTTAATAATAAAATGTATCAATGTTTGGAAAAATCATGGAAAAAGAAAATAGCTGATAATTTATTTGAGCGTCCAAATAATAAGGATTTTTGTAACAGCCCAAGTGATTCTATAGATTTTTCAGTTATGGAAAATGCCAATTCTATAAATCTAAATATTAAAATGATTCAGATGAAATCTATATGGTTTGATTTAGGTGAACATAAATCTCTCGAAAATATTTATAAAAAAAACAATATGAATAATATTTTAGAAGGAGATGTTGTAGAAAATGATTCAAAAAATATCTTAGCAATATCTACAACACGTAATATCTCACTTTTAGGTGTTGAAGATTTAATAATTATTGATACAAAAGATGCCTTACTTATAGCAAATAAAAATAATCATACATCTATGAGAGATTTAATAAAAAAACTAAAAAAGTTACATAAAAATATTCTTAAAGAACATTCAAAGATTTATAGACCTTGGGGTTGGTTTGATTTAATTATTGAAGAAAGAAAAAATAAAATAAAAAAAATAACAGTCAAACCTAAGTCAGAATTATCCTATCAGTCACATAAATATAGAAATGAGCACTGGATTGTGCTTAGCGGTATCGCAACTATTAAGCAAAATGGTAAAATATATAAAATAAAAAAAGATGAATCTACTTATATAAAAAAGGGGGATAAGCATAAGTTAATGAATAAAGAAAATATTGACTTAGAAATTATAGAAGTACAGACTGGTGAAAAAGTATCTGAAGAAGACATTGTGAGATATGATGATATGTACGGCAGGAGTTAATTTATAAATATGAAATATAAAAAACTTGGTAATACAGGACTAGAAGTTAGTTTAATTTGTCTCGGCACTATGACATATGGTGAACAAAACAATGAGAGAGATGCTCATGAACAACTAGATTATGCTCTCTCTGAAGGTGTAAATTTTATTGATACAGCTGAAATGTATGCAATACCTCCTAGAGAGGAGACGCAAGGAAAGACTGAGGAAATAATTGGCACATGGCTAGCTAAAAGAAAAGACAGAAGTGATATACATATTGCCACTAAAGTAGCTGGTCCTGGAATGGAATATTTACGAAGTGGGTCGCGATTAACAAAAAAACATATTACACAAGCAATAGATAGTTCTCTTAAAAGATTAAAGACTGAATATATTGATCTTTATCAAGTACATTGGCCTGAAAGAAACACAAATTTCTTTGGAAAACTTGGATATGAATACTCTAACGAAATAGGAGTGCCTATAGATGAAACATTAGAAACTTTGTCAGGTTTAGTAAAAGCCGGAAAGGTTCGATATATCGGAATATCAAATGAAACTCCATGGGGTACAAATAAATATCTAGAAATTGCTAAAGAGAAAGGTTTAGAAAGAATTGTAAGTATTCAAAATCCTTATTCTTTACTCAATAGAATATACGAAGTTGGATTAGCAGAAATATCTCATCATGAGAATGTTGGACTTTTAGCATACTCCCCACTCGGCTTTGGTCAATTAACTGGTAAATATATTGAAAAAACTGAAGAAAATTCGAGATTAGGATTATATGGTGATTGGTTTACTAGATACAGTAATGAAGAATGCTTGCATGCAGTTAGAAAATACTCAAAGATTGCAAAAAAATATGACATGTCTTTGACTCATCTCGCTTTAGCGTTTGTTAACACTAGACCATTTGTTACATCAAACATTATTGGTGCTACAACAATGGGACAGTTAAAAGAAAATATTGATTCTATCAATACAAGAATGAGTGATGATATTCTAGAGGAGATTAATGAAGTTCATCTGTCACAACCAAACCCTGCTCCTTAATATAAAAAATCATGAATTAAAATGTAGTTCTATAGTCTCTTTGAGTTTAGAGGTATTTGCATTATATTTTAGAGATAAAGTACTAATTTTTATGTTACCAGGTTTAATAATATATGAATTTTTATTCCAATATTTACCAGCATCATGATTTATGACCAAAGATGTATTTTGTACGGAATCAAGAAGTTTAAGAATACCTTTTTTAATTTTAGTAGTTTTATTATATGACGTCCTTGTCCCCTCGGGGAAAATAATTACTGTCTTACCTTTTTTAATATGTTTATTACAAGATTTTATGATTTTTTTTAACGAGGTTACTCCATCTGATCTATCAATAGATATATTTTTTAATAAGTAAAGGCACCAACCAAAGAGAGGTATCATTAGAAGTTCTTTTTTGAGAATAAAAATAGGCTCCTCTACGTGAGCGGCAAAAAATAATGTTTCCCATGCTGACTGGTGTCGAGATATTAATATTTTATGTGTATTTAGTTTTGACACATCAAACTCAGAACTTAATAAACATAAATATTTTAAAAAAAATAAATTATATTTACACCAGCATTTACTCAAATAAAGGCAAACCCTATATGATAGTAGTCCTGATAGAAAAGCAATGGGGCCAAATAAAAGAACAGATATAACTAAATTAATCCAAAAAAGAAGTGATTTAAATATTAAGAATATATTGCTTATCATAGTCTATAACAAATTGTGCAGCATCGAATAGATCATTAAATAAATCAATGTCCGGCATTTGTTCTTTAATTTTTTCTCCGTTACCAGTCATAACGCCTAATGGTTTACAGCCAGAGGCTAGTGCTGCGCTCATATCTCTAGGTGAATCACCTATTGCAAAGATATTGGCTAAATTAATATTTAGCCGGTCTGCAATATCCAAGTACATTCCTGGTTTAGGTTTTCTGTATTTTGAATTAGAGTCAGGATGATCGTAGCAGTAAAAGGTAGAGAATATACTTCCTCCACTATAAGAACAAAGTGAAACTAATTTTTCATGTATCTGAATATGGTCGTTGTAATCTATAATTCCTTTGCTGATTCCTGCTTGATTAGAAATTAATATAATCTTGTAATGATTCTTTGATAATAAAGATATTGCGTCTAGACTGCGTGGTATTGGAGTCCATTCATTAGGATTTTTAATATAAGAGGAAGAATCATAATTTATAACTCCATCTCTGTCTAAAATAATAAATTTATTTTCTACCATCTAAAAAATACTCAATAAAATATTGCTCAACATCTTTAAGTTGAATAGTTTCTTGTTTCATGGAATCTCTATCTCTTATTGTAAGAGTATTGTTTTCAATCGAATCAAAGTCTACCGTTATGCATAGAGGAGTGCCTATTTCATCGTGTTTTCTATAACTTTTTCCAATATTGCCAGTATTTTCCACAACAACTCTTCCAATCTGATGTTGTTGTAATGATTTTTTTATAGAGTGAGCAATTTTAACTAAATCATTATTATTTCTCTTCAAAGGTATAACTGCTGCTTTTATAGGGGCTAAATGCTTTTTAAGTTTTAGTAATGTCCGTTTTTTGTTATCACCTAAATTTTCAATCGTATATGCTTCATTTAGAACAGCAAGCACACCTCTATCAACACCTGCTGAAGGTTCTATAACATAAGGAACGATCCATTCCTTATTTTCATTTTGTATCGCAAGTCTTGCGTTAGAGGAGTTATTATGTTTGACATCTGCAGTGATATTTAAATCATTCTGATTTTTTGTATGAGAGCCAAGATCATAATCTGTTCTGTTAGCTATGCCTTCTAGTTCTTCTTCTCCATGAGGAAATTTATACATAATATCAATAGTCGCTTTAGAATAATGTGCAAGTTCATCTCCAACCACATCAAGAAGTTTTAATTTATCAACAGGTATACCCTGATTAACCCACCATTGTATTCTTTGATCGACCCATTCTTTATGCCATTTATCATCTTCACCAGGGGTGACAAAAAATTCTAATTCCATTTGTTCAAACTCGCGAACTCTAAAAATAAAGTTTCTTGGTGTAATCTCATTTCTAAAAGATTTTCCTATCTGTGCTATCCCAAAAGGTAGAGACCTTGATGTCGAATCAACTACGTTTTTAAAATTTATATATATTTGTTGTGCTGTCTCAGGCCTTAGATATGCAGTAGAAGTTTCATCACTAACAGGTCCAACATTTGTTTTAAACATTAAATTAAAAGGCCTTGCGTCAGTAAGTTCATTAGAACCGCATTTAGGACAATTATCCTTAACTTGATCTTCTCTCCAGCGTGATTTACATTTTTTACAATCTATCATGGGATCTGTAAAAGTATCCTCATGTCCGGAATATTTGAGAACATCCTGATGTGTTAAAATTGATGCATCTAATCCTTCGATATCATCTCTATCATATACAATGGATTTCCACCAAGAGGATTTAAGATTATTTTTTAATTCAACACCAAGAGGGCCATAATCATATAGACCTTGCATGCCACCATAAATTTCACTAGATTGAAATATGAAGCCTCTCCTTTTACAAAGTGATACGAGTTCTTCCATGTTGTGTTGTGTCAATTTAGTCCCCAGTGAATATTGAAATTATACTTGCATATACACGTAACACATAAGTATTTTCAATAATAATATCACTTATAGTCCTTTTATTTAATGCATTATAATGGTGCTTATGCATGTATTTAATGCATTATTTGCTCTTTTATTGTGCAATATATGTTATATTTTGTGCATGGATATAGATTTATAGTGTTATTTACTGGCATGATAAATGCATAAAGATATATGCGAATAAAAACACTAGTGAGGAATAAAATGAGCGCGAATGATATAAAGAAATTGGTTGATGAAAAAGAAGCCAAATTCATTGATTACAGATTTACTAATACTCAAGGGAAAGAACAGCACGTCACAGTAACAGCTACAGATGATGGCATTGTTACTGATTGTGATGAAGGTAAAATGTTTGATGGTTCTTCAATAGCTGGTTGGAAAGACATTAATGAATCAGATATGATTCTTATGCCAGATACAAGCACAGCTTTTGCTGATCCTTTCTATGATGAACCAACGATTAATGTTACATGCGATGTAATTGAGCCAACTGATGGATCTACGTATGAAAAAGATCCTCGTGGGATTGCAAAAAAAGCAGAAAAATATCTAACAGAATCTGGTATTGCTGATACAGCATACTTCGGCCCAGAAAATGAATTTTTTGTTTTTGATGATGTAAAATTTGAAGATAAAATAGGTAGTTGTTTTTTTAAAGTAGATTCAACAGAAGCATGTTGGAATAGCGGTAAAGATTATGAAGATGGTAATATGGGTCACAGACCAGTTGTTAAAGGCGGGTATTTTCCTGTACCACCTGTAGATGCTCTTCAAGATTGTAGATCTGCAATGATTACAACTCTCCATGAAGTTGGAGTGCAATGTGAAGTACATCATCATGAAGTAGCTACAGCAGGGCAGTGTGAAATTGGAACTGTTTTTAACACACTTGTAAAAAAAGCTGATGAAGTTCAAAAATTTAAGTATGTTGTACAAAATGTTGCTCATGCCTTTGGAAAGACTGCAACGTTTATGCCAAAACCTGTAGTTGGTGATAATGGCTCAGGTATGCATGTACATCAATCTCTTACAAAAGATGGTAAGAATATTTTTGCAGGAGATCAATATGGTAATTTATCACAAGAAGCACTTTGGTATATAGGCGGTATAATTAAACATGCTCGTGCACTTAATGCATTTACAAATGCATCAACAAATAGTTATAAACGTTTGATACCAGGTTTTGAAGCTCCAGTAATTTTAACTTACTCAGCTCGTAATAGATCTGCTTCTATCAGAATACCTTATGTTATGTCAGATAAAGCTAGACGTATTGAAGTTAGATTTCCAGACTCAACAGCTAATCCATATTTAGCATTTTCTGCAATGATGATGGCTGGACTTGATGGTATTAAGAATAAGATTGATCCTGGTCCTGCTATGGATAAAGATTTATTTTCTATATCAAAAGAAGAGGAAAAAATGTTACCGACTGTTGCAGAAGGTCTTTGGGTAGCACTTGATGCGTTAGATAAAGACAGAGGGTTTTTGAATGAAGGCGATGTTTTTACTAATAAAATGATTGACTCATACATTGATTTAAAAACGGAAGAGGTTCAAAGATTAAGACAATCTACTCATCCATGTGAATTTGAGATGTACTACAGTCTGTAGCTTTAAAGAACATGCTGCCTTAAAAAAAGGCAGCATAAAATTATAATGGAACTGAAAAATAAAATTTCTCTAGATTCTAAACTCCTCCTCGACATTCTTGAAAATATGTCTACAGCAGTAGTTGCATTAAATGATGATAATACTTATTTTTTTATCAATATTGCCGGGCTAAATATGTTAGGTATTAGTAATAAATTTCCATTGCTTTCAAAATTGAAAGCATCTATTGGTCATATATCACTTGAACAACATGTTGTGAATGTTTCTAATGAAAATCATTCTAAAATGATTCGAGACTTTAAATTTAAAAATTTTGAAGGTGATGAAAAAATTGTAGATTGTAATATATCGCAAGCTAAAATTAACAATAAAAACATTACTTTAATAGAATTATCTGAAACAGACAGGTTACACAGTATTTCTCTGGAGCAAAACTTGATAGAACAAGAACGTGCTACGAGAGAAATGATAAAAGGTCTTTCTCATGAGATAAAAAACCCATTGGGTGGGATTTTAGGTGCTGCGCAAATATTAGAAAAATCTCTAGATCCCTCGTATATAAAATTTACTGAAATTATAAAAAAAGAAACGGGTAGATTAGTAAATCTGTTAAATGATATGGCTTTACCAGCAACATCTATTGAAAAATCATTTATAAACCTACATGAAGCAACTGAGCATGTAGTTGATTTATTTAAATTTGATCTTAAAAATAAAGATATTGTTTTTCATAAAGACTATGACCCAAGTATACCCGAAGTTAGTACTAATAAAGAGCAACTCATACAGGCATTAATTAATCTTGTTAGAAAT
>CERI01068069.1_pt1 | contig 11100 bp, 11 predicted proteins | sample 350261 | NCBI WGS metagenome assembly CERI01 (sample SAMEA2620979, study PRJEB7988) | marine metagenome | isolation source: saline water (ENVO:00002010), including
TCGTCTACCTTGTACTTCTCTTAAAAAAGGTTCTACAATGTTTCTGAAATTCGCTCTTGTAAATTCATCATTGAACTCAAAAAGTTGGAATTTAGAAGCAGTTGATATTGCCTTCTCTAAAACAATAAACAATCTTCTAACGTTGATTCTATCAAATGCGCTAGGAGCAGATAAACCAGTTTTGTCTCCAAACAATACTGTACCTTGGCCTGGGAATGTAACCACTGGGTTAATTCTTGCTTTGTACAATTCGTCTCTTTGAGATTTACTTGGGTTATATGCTAACTTAACAGCACCTCTGATAACACCTCTGTTTAATCCTGCTGGTGAAAACCAACTGTCTGCAATTAAATCAGTTCTAGCCGCTAGACCTGCAATGTCACCGTTTAATGGTACATATCTATATACGTCATTATATCTGTCGTACATATATTTGTAACCACTATCTAACATAACGTAAGATGAAGAACGGATACCGTTCATAAATCCTATAACGTTTTGTGTTTGAGTGATTGAAGAAGTGATACCGGCAACATCTGATCTCTCTGGAGATACGAATGCAATAGCGTCCATTCTTTTTTCTGCAATTGATATTAGATCGTCTACGTGAGTAGCGTTACAAGATCCACCGATAATTAAACCTACATCAACTGTTTCTGCGTCTTCAAACAACTCGTAAGCAGTTTTGATTTCGCCAGCTGTTGCTGTTGAACCATTTGCACCGTTAACTAAAGAATCAGTTTTTGGTGTATCAACTGCTGTGAAAGTTATTCCTGCAGCTGCTGAACCGTGGTTTGATCCTGAAGCATGATGATCCATCCAGTAAATGTAATTTGATTTATTATAAATTACGTCTCTTACATAGTTTGAATCGCCTTGTGGTGATTTAGCGTCTGAAGCTTTTGATACTTTATCGTAAACTTCAATTACTTCGCCAGTTTTTCCTGTGATGTTACCATCTTCGTCTATCACGACAACGTGCATTTCATCATTTACTCCGCTTTTTGAAGCAGCGTAAGGAGATGTTCCTGGAGCACCTGAAACAAATTCATAGAACTCCCAAAATCTTCTTACGTTTGCACCATTAGCTGGTACTTGATGTAAACCACCTTGTAGTGTATCCGCTCTAACAAAAGTTATGTCGTTAGTGCTAACACCTGTTATTTTATATTTTCTACCATCGTAATCTGTTCCACCAGCACTCGCTGAAAACTCAACGATATCGCCGACTGCAAAACCAGTTCCCGATGTTAATGTTACTGTTGTATGACCAACAGCCATACTAGTATCATCTATTGTTGTTTTTGCATCCTCTTGGAAGCCTGTTGCGCTGTGACAAGCAGAAACTTTAAGGCCGTTGCCCCAAACTCCTGCTGTTCTAGCTGCCCATTCTCCGACAGACGCCTGACCAGCATTGTAATTATCCTGGTAGTCTTGTGTATTTTTGATAGCAACTGCTGAGCCTGAAACGGCTGCGTTTGCTAAACCAGTATTTTGTACTCGTACTACTCTTAATGCGTTAGAGTATTGTAAGAAGTTTGCAGCTGAAAAAAATGCTTCAAAATTATTGTTATCGGGTTTTCCGAAAACACTTACTAACTCTTGTTCACTAGAGATTGATGTAATCTGATCTAAAGGACCTTTTCTGAACTCGCCAGCAAAGGCACCAATTGATGTAGATACAGCAGGAATGATTCTTGTTAAATCTTTTTCCTGTACAAGAACACCTGGTGATACTTGAAATGCCATAGGTTATTCTCCTCTTAATTAGCTAATTATTAATATATTATAATTCACGTCTTTGTAAGTTTTCTTACATCCATATTTAAAGCCAGTACAGATATTTATAATAACCTAGAAATAGACTATTGTCCTTTTCTAGAGACAGGAAACCATCTGGTACCGTACTCGTCAACTGTTTCCTCATCTTCAGGATCAGTCACTCCATCGTCTACAAAACCAAATGGTGCCATGTCCTGTTCTATCAAATTCTTTTGTTCCTCGTACATTTTTAAACGTGCATTGGTATTTGTCAATTCCTTAAAGTAGGGTTGATTAGATAACCAACCAAATATGACTAAACACATCATTAAATCATCATTGGAACCGTCTTCGGCCTGCCAACTTTGGCCTCTTTTAGTAAAGGTTGACATCTCCTGTATGATATTAAAATCATTAACAACAACTTTGTCACCCTCAATTAATGTTTTTAAGTTTGAACAACCTACTTTTTTAATAGATTTTGTCATACGAACACCCATAGATGACCCACGGCCACTATACATAGCACCTAATATTTGACCAGCACGACCTTTTTGTGTTGTCATTAATAAATTAGGGTACTCAATTTCAAATTGTAAGGCGTCGGCCACTTGTTGACCTATATCATTTACCTCTGTTAATATATGTGCTTGATTATATGCTAAACAAACTCTAGATATTATATTAGGAAATACAAAAGGTTTAATTTCGTTACTTCTATATTTTGCTACAACTTTATAAGGCATACTAGTTACATCAAATACTAAAAAGGCAGAATAATCTTTATCTACACCACGTGATACATCAACAGCAGCCACATAAGTATGTCCTTCTTTTCTATCTTCATATATGTCAACACCTTGAGCAGACTTTATAGGTGTTACATAAGGTGTTGCCTTAATTTTAGAAGCTGATATTAAAGTATTTACAGAACCTAAAAACTCACACTCAAACTCTTGTTGGAATTGTTCTTCACTTGTGTTACGTATAGTTTGTTCTTTCCATTTATCATCACGACCTGGTACTTCACTCCAATGTACCTCTATAGGAATATAATCATTCTTTTTATTGATTGCGTCCATCCAAATCTTATAGTACATGTTCATACCATAAGGTGTAGATACTATAATCATTTTAGTTTTTGTACCAGCAGATATTGTAGGATAAACTGAACTAAAAAACATTTCGGCAATATTAGTAGGTACGAAAGCAAACTCATCAAGAAAGATAATATTAAATGAACCACCCCGAATAGCACTTGAAGAAGTGGCAGCCGCAACAATGGTAGATTTATTTTCTAATTCTATATTACCTTTGTTCCAGTTTATTACACCTTGTTGTAACCATTTTGGTAAATTTTCATATGCAAGTTGCAGTCTACCTAATATATCTCTAGCAGTAGAACTTTTGTTTGCAAGTATGGCTATGTTAGAGTTTGGATTAAATAATGCATAATGCAATAGATAAGAAATAGTTGTTGTAGATTTTCCTGATTGTCTTGGTAGTTTACATATAGTAAATCTATTCTCGTGAATTTTTTGAACAATATCTTTTTGAAATCCATACATATTAAAAGGCACTAGACCCTCATCAAGAGATACAATACGGATATATTTTTCCATAAAGTATATTGGATCTTCAGCACACTTTTGATATTCTACTATCTGATCTTGTGTATACTCAACAGGAGTATTAACCTTTTTAAGATTAGGATTCCCTAAATATGCTTCACTCATTTTTTACTCCTTTTCGGGAGTAATATTTTTTTCAATTGTTTCATCTTCTTGTTTTCTATTTAACATTTTCTGCAACTCGGCAGTTGATCCAACAAAAAGAGCATTTTTTACATTTGTGTTTGCAGTCTTTGGTACTTGTTTTAAGTCTTTTAATTTTTTTTGTAAGTCTTGTAGTTTGTCAACAGTACCTGCAACTTGTCCTAATAATTGGCCTGCAACTTCATATGCTCTAGGGTGTTGGCCTTCTTTTGCAATTTCTAATATTCCTTCAATAGCTTCATTACCTTTATCTATTAGATTATAATAACTATCTCTACTATAAGCGTAATCTTGATTGATATCTTTTTCTGTTTTTACTTCAACATCACCTTTTGGTCTTTCCACAGGTGGTTGAAATTCTTTTGGTTGTGTAGCTTCAGGTATACTTTCAATACCTAAAATTTCATTTACCTTGTCTTCTAATTTTGCCATAACTATTCATCACTTCCTGTCTTCACGTTATATTTTTTACCGTCAGTAAAATTTTCTATTGTTGTTGTAAATCCAAAATCATCATTTACATCAGCTGATATAGGATTTGGTACAACTGTAATTCTTTCTTCTCTTGGTGGATTGTTTACTGTATCAGCATATAAATCTGTTTGTACTTTTTTAATAACACCTTGATTAGTTGTAGGACCAAACAAGTATGTTTTAGCAGTAAAATTCATTGAGTATATAACTGCTCTTCTATTTGTAAATGCACCATCATAACTGTCTTCATAGTTTACATTGTTTAGAATAATAGGTACGTCTCTTTTTATATTCATATCAGGCATAACATTTACTGTTACTGTATAATCTGGTTGAAAGAAAGGTAATATTTGTTCTACAATTTGTAAACCATTTTCAGCAGTTGCTGTAAAAGCATAAACATTTAAACTTATGTTATATGGTACAGGTGTATAATTAAAACTTTGTTTTTTTGAATCTGCAAAATCTGTTGGCGATGTTTCTAATAATGGATATTCAGCATATCCTGTTGTAGTATTTGCTTGTTCAAACTGAATATGACCACTATCATCTTCCATATATACTCTGTCCATTTTAGCAACAGATTGATCTCTTGTCAATGGTGTTTTTTCCGTTCTATATTTTTGAACTCTAGTTAATTTTCTACTAGGGTCATATGATAATCCTGATATTTCAAAACCTATTCTAGGCAAAGTTAATGCCATTGATCTATCATCTAAATCTTTTTGTTCATCTAAACGAACTAAAAACTTTTCTTTAGGAGCATATGCTAAAGGAACTTTTATTCTTTTTAATACAGCACCAGTTTCCTTATTAGTACTTTCAATAACTATATTATTAAATAGTTGTCCGAAAGCAATAATAATCTTTCTTAATCCTTCATTGTAAAACGGTGTTCCAAACATTATTGTCCTTTATCGGCTATCTTACCTTTATTAATTCCTTCTTTGATTACATATTTTTGTGTGCCGTTTGCACCAGCAACCACTTCTTTTTTTAAATTTCTTGATAGTTCCATTTCTTTTTTTTGTTTTAAACTTTTATTATGAAACTCATGTAATTGTCTATGTCTATCTCTTTCCATTAAATGTCTACCTCCCCAAATGGATTTCTTTCAGTAAAATCTAGTACATCATCTGTTACAGAAGCAGTATCAAAACCGGCTGCCGTATCTAAATCTAAATTTTGTGCATAATCAGATTGAGTCTGTACTGTAGTTTTTGTTGCGTCATATTCTTCGTTTAATAGGAAGTTAGCATTACCAGATGATACATCATCTTGTTCTAGTTGCATACTACCAGCTTCGTTTTCTAAACGCACTCTGTCTACTAATAGATTAACTGAATTTTCTCTTTCTCTTTTATCAATGTCTTTTATTCCGACATCTATTTCTTCGTTTGAATATTCCCAACGTGTAACTCTTAATTTGTAAACAGGTAAGTTACCTAATTGAAAGAAAGGTTCCTGATCTTCTACAAATTGAATTTCAAAGAAACTGTTCATCAAAGGAAAAAATAATATATCTCCTTCGTTAGGTCTGCCTGGTACTGTTAAGGCAACTCTTGTATCTACTTTGTTATGGAATCTTCTTTTAGAAACAACTAGTGTTGTATCTTCTCTTATTTCTAATCCGAATTTATTAATTAACTCTTGTTGGCCTGCAAATCCTTCAGTAGTTTCAAAATACATTTCAATAGGTAAAGCATTTTTAAATTTACTATTAACATCTTCACCTAAAACTAAATCTCTATTTACCATTTCTCTTGGCATATAGTAGATTAAATTACCATATATTTTTAATCCTTCTATGATTAAATCTTCGTATAGATATTTTTCGGATGCATTTCCGATGCCATCTCCGTGCTGAAAGTATGGATTCATTACTACCATAGTTTTTATCCTATTAGAAAGTTATGAGGCTCTTCAAATGTTGTACGTATTTCGTTTTCTAGTTTTTCACATTCTTGTAGTGATTCAGAATATATTTGGCCTCCGTTAAGAGTCACACCACCTATCATAGCAACGCCGTTGAATTTAGATAGGTTTGCTCCCCATTGTTTTTTAAATAGTGTTGTGACATATCTTTTTAACCACTGGTCATTGTATACATCTGTAAATGTTTCCGGATCTAATTTTCTAAAACAATCTATTACTAAAAATTCACCTACTTTTAAATCTTCTTTCCAATCCATATCAATGAATAGTTTGTTATCGTTTTGATTAAATCTTAATGGTTTTTCACCAACTAAAATGTGATCTAAAAAGTCTAACTGTCTCATCACAAGATCATAGTTAACTACCGATGTTGAAGAAAAATCATAGAGATCATTTAGTCTCATCTGATATCTTACATCAAATAAATTCAAACTTCCTTTACTTGAAAAAGGAAATAAATTAGTTACAGATATAACTGATTCAGGAACTACTATATAATTTTGATTTTCTTTCCATGTTGTAGTTACCGAATTTTTAGTTTGTGATTCTGCTACGTCTCCGTTAGTAACAATTCTATCATAATCAGCTTGTGTATACTCATATTTTAAGTAACATCTTCTTATTGCATTCATATGATATTGAGAATAATATTGTAAAGCTTCATCAAGTCTATCCTCTAATTGATCATTGTCAACGTTAATTTCTATAACAGGTTGACCTAATGCTCTTAAAGCGTAATCTTTTAACTGTTCTCTTGTTGTTGGTGTTGCCATAATTCTATTTATCCTCTTTTTAACTACCTTGCATTCGCCGGAACGTTATTACTACCTACTATAATTTATCATCCCAAATAGCTTTAATTTGATCAACTGTTGTTGCTGTATCTACTTGACTTGGTAAATCTCTTAATGTTTGTTTATCTGTAACAATTGAAGTAGTGTCTGAACCACTTTCATTTGCTCTCATATAATCAACATCTAATTTTTCTAATGCTGGTTTTCTTGCTTCTCTTATTTTATTTTTCCAAACATCTTTTGCTTTATCTATATTTACAAATATTGCCATTAGTCTCCTACTCCATCAGTTAATTCTGCATCGTCAATATCCCAAGCATTTCTAAAAGTTCTATCACTTGAAATATCTGATACATCTACAATTTTATAATTTAATCCAGTTGGAACATCTTTTTGTGCAATCTGTTCAACTGTAAGACCACAATTTGCAGGAACAATTATTGCTATGCTACCATCTGTGTTTTTATATATTATTCTTTTATCCATAATTTTTCTCCTTATCTAAATACTGCTGACCCAACAAAAATTGAATCTGCTAAAGATTGATTACCATCACTTGTTGTTTGAATACGATATTGATTTACTTTTACATCATTTCCATAGGTACTATTTGAACCAAGTCTAACATTTTGACCAACAGCACTACTAGTATATTTACAACTTGCTACAGCAGAATATTCATTGTCTGGCATATTTGATGAGAAATTAACTAAATAATCTCCAGTTCCATTATCGGTAACACTGCTTATATTTCCACTGTCTCTTATAGCAACTGTACCAGAACCATTAAAATTAACCCAAGCTACAACTGAACCTGCACCAGATGATATTCCTGTTAATGCAGAACCATCACCTGAAAATGCTGTAGCTGTTACTGTTCCTGTAACTGATATACCACTACCTGTTGTTTCTAGTTTTGCTGAATCTTGATAATACATTGTGACACCATAATCATTATTGGCGTATATATGTTTTAAACCAGAACTATTTGCTAGGTTAAAGTTTGTACTTTGTATATAAAGTTGATTGCCTGTTACATCTTTAATAACACTACTATATCCATCGTGAAGAATTTGCATATCATCACTTGTACCAAGAAAAATTGTGGCGCTGTCGGGTAGTTTAATGCTATTGCCATTTGATTCTAAATCACCACCAAGTTGAGGTGATGTGTCATCTACTAAATCTGAAAGAGTATTTGGCGCTGCTGAACCAGTATAACCAATCGCACCTTGTGAACCTGTATCTCCTTTTGATCCTGAATAACCTATTACGCCTTGATCACCTTTTGATCCTGAAAAACCTGTTACACCTTGTATACCTTGTGATCCTGCTGAACCAGTATAACCTTGTGATCCTGTAAATCCACCTGTTAATGGTTGTAAAGCCCATGCATCCCCATTCCATTTCCATGTACGTACACCTAAATTATACGTATCATTTAAAGACGGTCCTGACGGAAAGTTTATCGTTGGCATTTAAATTCTTTTCCTTTTAGTTGTTCTATCACCATATTTATAATATTTATAACGAGTTTAAGGAAGCTATTTTCCAATAAAAAACCCCCGAAACCTAAGCTCCGGGGGTTAATTTTGTACTTTTGATTACTATAGATTATTATGCTTTAACAATCTTTAGCGTGTGAGTTGCAGCTGTCGTTACCGAACCTGCTGGAAACTCTTGCGCTCTGTAGTCATCACCAACTTGTCTAGTTTGGTAATTAGAACCATCAAGTATAGTGTTAGCCATACCTGAACCTCTTGTAGTACCAGAACCGTTAAAGTTGTATCTAATAGTATATCCGTCTGTTGAAGCACTTGCAGTCGCTCTAATCCACTCTTGACACAAAGTATCAAAAGATGAACCAGTTTGTTGTAAGTGATTTGTTCCGTCTATATTTAATAGATTTTCGTAAGATGACGTAGCACCATTTACTCTTTGTAAATAGTAACTAGTAATCGTAGTCGGGTTATCCTGTGAGTGATCACCAATTGATCCAGCAGCATAAGCGCCAGTGTTGGCTCTTGTGTCTACGAATATTGGTGTGTTTGCACCACTAACTTCAGTAGCACCACTAACAGACGCTGAAGATGATATAAAATATGTACCACCTTGTTGCGTTGTAGTTGTACTCGCTGTAAGTAAATCAATAGCAGGATGTAAGAACGTGTCCTTAATATCTGCTAAAGGCATAGCATGAACTTCACCACCACTTGTGTAGTATACCGGCCATGTTGTACCTGTATCAGTAGTCGGACTTACCGAAGCTACTGCTTGACTTACTTTGTCATAGTTTGTCGTTACAGTTTGAGGATCCTGTGTTGTACCTGATCCTGGAAAACTAGAGCTACTATTAGAAATAGCACCTGCTTGTAATCTTGTATCAGAGATTGCTCCTAAAGAGCCACTTGAACCTACTACTGATAACGTAACTGACGGCGATAGAGAATATTGATAAACAATATTATCTACCACTGCGTCAACTTGAGCTGAAGTCATTTCAATAAGATCACCTGAACTGTATATTAGCGGGTTTCTTGTTGCCATTATTTATTTCTCCTTATTTGCTCTGCTTACTATGAAGCGTTACCTATGATTGTTTTTAATGTAGTACCTGAACTATTTTTGATTAGTAAAGTTACAGCTGAGCTGAAGTTACTTGAATCAACAGTGTCTACTTGGTCACCTTTTGATCCTGTAAATCCAACAACACCTTGGTTAGAAAGCTCTACCCATTGTGTGCTGTTACCATCGTTGTAGTAAAAGTATTGAACACCAGTTGCGTTATCTACCCAGATATCGCCTTCGCCTACGCCTGAAGTTGGCGGAGAAGCTGATGTTGTAATATCAAGATTACCTTCAGATCCAGTGTAACCAATGTCACCTTTTGATCCTGTGTAACCAATGTCACCTTTTGATCCAGTGAAACCTTTTGATCCAGTGAAACCAATGTCCCCTTTAGATCCAGTGTAACCAATGTCACCTTTTGATCCTGTGAAACCTTTTGATCCAGTAAAACCAATATCACCTTTAGATCCTGTGAAACCAATATCACCTTTTGAACCAGTGAAACCAGTGTCCCCTTTAGAACCTGTGAAACCAATTGTACCTGAAAGGTCAGATACGAATGAGTATGCTGAACCGTTCCATAGGTATAATCTAGAGTTGTCTGAGTCTGTTAATGACCCATTTTCAATGATAGCAAATTCACCAGTCGCAATGCCTGATGGACTTGTATCTGCTGATAAAGCAGCGACACTTGTATAAGTTTTAGCTATGTTAAAACCTAGACCTGTATCCCCTTTAGAACCTGTGTACCCGATATCACCTTTAGAACCAGTATAACCGATTGATCCAGTGAAACCTGCTGTAAGAGGCTGTAATGCCCACCCATTGCCGTTCCATTTCCACTGACGTGTGCCAAGTGTGTATAGATCGTTTAATGAGGGACTACTTGGAAAGTTAATTGCCATTTTGTTTGTCTCCTAATTTATTATTGTTTTTTTTAATTAAAAAATTCAATTTCGTCAATAGTATAATTCTTGCAAGAAAAGTATTTCGTTTCTTTTCTACTTCTATTTATAATATAATTCTTCTTCAAATCTGTTAATAATACAATAGTTTTAAATTAAACTATAGTAATTGTTCCTACCATTGAGCTATGCGATGAACATTGATAGTATAATGTCGCAGGAGCACTCATAGGAACATGAAATATAACTACACCTGTTGATCCTGAGGCGTTATTATCAGTAACACCTGTATTATATACTGTTCCACCTGTACCTGTAGTAGATTGTATTCTAAATGGATGTCCACTAGTTGTATTTCTAAAGTAATATGTTTGACCTTTTTTAAGGTAGATAGTAGGATTATCGCCACTTGTACTAGGGAATCCTGCACCATCAAATCTGTATGCACTTGAACCATTGGCCGTTACAACAAATTGTGAAATTGGAGTTTGTGTTTGTATCCAACCTGAACCGTCATAAACTAAAGTATGACCTTTTTGTGGTGTACTAATAGTTACGTCTGTAAGACCAGATAATGTGCTAGCACCAGATGAACCTGTAAATCCTACAACACCTTGGTTACTTAATTCTACCCATTGATTACTGTTACCATCGTTCATGTAGAAATATTGAATACCTGTTGCGTCATCAATCCAAACGTCACCAATACCTGCTGAACCTGGAGGAGTTGAAGCAACTGCTACATCTAAATTTCCTTCTGAACCTGTATAACCTATTACACCTTGATCACCTTTTGATCCTGAAAAACCTATTGAACCTGTATAACCAATTATACCTTGATCGCCTTTTGATCCTGAAAAACCTACTGTACCTTGATCACCTTTTGAT
>CERI01057858.1_pt1 | contig 11085 bp, 9 predicted proteins | sample 350261 | NCBI WGS metagenome assembly CERI01 (sample SAMEA2620979, study PRJEB7988) | marine metagenome | isolation source: saline water (ENVO:00002010), including
GTAGTTTGAGTAAAAAAATGTACTAGACCTAACTGATTCAGTAAAGGTTGACATTTCTCTTGGGAAGTAAACAATATATGCTGTAATGCTACTTAATAAAAGTACAGAAAATAATGCAGGAAGGATTCTTTTCACCCTCCTTGTGTAAAAATTGACAAATGAAAAATTTGACTGATTCAGCTCAGAAATTATTATATTCGAAATTAAAAACCCTGAAATAATAAAAAATAAATCAACACCCAACCATCCACCTTCAAGTAAATTTAAATCTGCATGATAAATGATTACTGAAACCACAGCGATCGCTCTTAAAAAGTTAATATCTGATCTGTGTTCAAAACGAGTTATATTATTAATCTTGTAATAGCTTTTGTTAGCAACAATATAAGGAACATTGATAATTAAAATTTGAATTAATGTCTGAGAAGCACTAGGTTTTTCAAAGTAAAAAACACTATCTATTAGATAGCTAAACAGTATTAGAATGTTAAAAAGTTCTCTTAAAGTATCTCTTTTTAGAAAATACCAAAATATTACAATTCCAAAAATTGAAAAGTATTTTAAAAACAGATAAAAATTCTGACTAGATCCAACTCCAAGATTTACAGAGACTGAGGATACTTCTCCTCTGAACATAACTTTGTTCAAACATTTGACATTTTTTATTTCAGGATAAAGAGATAGTTCAGATGGAAATATTTTGTATGCTACATCATTTTTTTCTAGAAACTGGACGTAATCCTCAACACTGACAGTACAAAATTCTTCGTTGTCAACGTTCTCTAAATTCGTACTATCTGAACTTTGAAAATTTAAGAAACCTATAAGCATCATTGGAAAGACAAAAATAGCTATGAGAATTAATTTTGAAAAGGTTTTCGTCATTACATAATTATATAATTTAAAAAAAGAATAAAGATGTGAAATAAAAATCAATATATTACTAGATTTAACAAATACAAAGATATATATATTAAATCTCTAACAAATCCAGATATTTAAGATTTTTACTATTACCGTGTTATAAACTCTAATATATGCAATTAAATACAAATATAGCTGATTACCTTGTAATAGTTGCTGGGTCTCCGCGCGGAGGGGTGCGGACGTGGAAAACCATTCAAAAGCACGTATTACAACCACTAGAAGCAGACTTAGCTATATGTTGTAGTGATGAGTGGAATCAGGACAGCTTATTGTTTAAGTTAGCAAAATATAAATGGATTTTTGAAGAATATGAAGATTATTCTAATTATTACAGTACTAGGTTCGAAGGATCATGGAGAGAATTTTTTGAGTTAGGTAAAGAAACTGGATTATATAGTTCAGGAATGTTACAGTTTGCAAAAAAAGATATCATAAAAAACAATTACCTCGAAACAATCAAAAAATATAAATACATTATCTATACAAGATTTGATCAGTACCACGTAAAAGACCACCCAAAGCTGTATGAAAATGAGATTTTAATTCCAGAAGGAGAAGATTATGACGGACTATGTGATAGACACACAGCTTTTCCATCTGAATATGCAGAAAAGTTTTTCGATCTATGTACTTTTGTAGATTTAGAAAAAGCACTCTCTTTGAAGGTAAAGATATATAATTCTGAAAGTATTTTTTTAAATCATTTAAAACATGAAAATTTGCTTGAAAAAGTCAGAAGAACAAAAAGAAGCCAATTTACTGTGAATTTAAAAGGAGAACATACAAACTGGAGAACATCTACATACAGACTTTATTTTTATAAAAAGTTGATGATAAAATATCCGGAAGAGTTTATAGTCAGCATCAAAAATCTAATTAACGGTAATAAGAGTTTATTAATTGGAAATTTTCGACTCCTAATTAATTATATTTATTTGATGACTAGAAGAAAAATTGGTTTTTTAAAAAACACCATTCTGCAAAGAAAGTAGAGCAGGAGGATATTTGAATGAATAAAATTGCTGTAATTACATCTTCAATAGGAGGAGATAGAAAATTAAGAGATCAGGCTGTATTCCAAGACGTTGATTACCATGCTTTTGTTGACGAATCAAAAGTGATTCTTAATTCAACTTGGAAAATTCATAAAGTAAAAGAGGAAGTATCTAATGACTATTACTCTGATAGATTAATTGCTAAAAAGTATAAGATACTGCCTTTTTATTTCTTAAAAGATTACGAATACTTTATTTGGATTGATAGCAATGTCATACTAAATGTAGATCCAAAGGTTTTAATCGACACATATTTACAAAAAAAAGATATTTGTGTTCAGAAGCACAACCATCGTGATTGTGTTTACTCTGAGATTAAGGAAGTTACAAGTTTGAAATTAGATTTTTACTCTAAATTAAAAAACCAAAATTCCCACTACCTAAAAGAGGGCTACCCGTCAGACAATGGATTATATGATTGCAGCATAATCATCAGAAAAAATATCAAATCAATTAACGACATGTCTAAGTCTTGGTGGGAGGAAGTCAATAAATATTCAAGTAGAGATCAAATTAGTTTTCCATATGTATTGACCAAACATAATATCATCCCGAATGTAATTGAATCTAATTCACTTCAGAATAAAGAATATATTAAAAAATATACTGAATTGCCAACATCTAGAAAGTTAATCAACCAAAGACACAATGCGTTCTCACTAAAGGTGCACACACTTAGAAATATTAAAATATTAATTAAAAACGTTCTAGGAAAATAGGGCAATATATTATTTAGTAATTGATCACCCCGTGATTCATATTTAATCACATAAGATATCCACAATAAGTCTTGTGATATCAACTACTGTTATAGTTTTATGTTCCTAACTTGTGTCTTTTTTGATAAAACTGTAGTGATTAATTTAAAATAATTCTTGTGATGTGCAATTTCAAGCAAATTTTTGAACAGGTAATACTTTTTATTATGGGTTATTCAAAACTATTTAGCCATTTTTCAATTAAAATCTCATTCAGCACCATCATTACTGCTTGGGGATTTCCCCATGGTGCTGAAGGAAGAAGAGACGAATCACAAATTTTTATTCTTGAGTTTTTCACTAGTTGACCATTCCCTCCAATGTTTTTATTTGAGTTCAATGGAAGAGAACCAAATATATGAACGGTAGTTAACGATGGAAGCTTTTCACTAGGCCAAATTTTTTTGACACCTCCATTTTTCATAATTCTTTTTAGAAGTGAAAAACCAGTTCTAATTTTTTCCCTATCTTTTCTACCAATATAAATAATTGGTAATGGTTTGTTTCTAACGTATACAATTCTTCCCCAAGGATTGTCTAAAACTGTACTGCTAAAGTAGCATACTAAATTTGAAAGTTTCACTAAATCTTTATACTTACCTAGAGAGGCGAGAGTTGCTTTTACAAATGGATATGAAGACACAGCATATCCAAATTTATATTTATAGTCAGAAGTCCATGATTGGAAAGATGGAAATAAATCGCCGTGATTGACTTTTTCTCCATAGTCAACAACACATCTAGTCATGGGGTGAAAGTTAAAATTTACTTTTCCTGAAATTAATTTAGATTTTTTAAGGATTTTTGGAGTATTTATGGTCCCTGCTGATAAGACAATTTTATTAGTCTTTACAATTATAGGATCACTTTCTATTGATTTTGCAATTATTTTAATCTCATCCTCTTTATCGTTTATTTTCAAGACCTCAGTGTTAACTAAAACTTCTAAACCCAGTCTTTCTGCTTTTTTAAGGTATGTTAATTGCATACTTTGATGTTCTTCGATAGGAGAGTATTTTCTCCATCTAGGAATTTCTTCGACTGTTAAGTCTAACTTTTTCGAACCTGAAATTAATGCTGACTTGATATCCACATAAGTGCCTTTTGGAGACTTCTGCACGCTAATTAATTTTTCAACTACTTTTTCTTTTTCAGACCATTCTTTTTCTTCTAAATTACATTTATTAAGAAAATCATCTCGATAAGGGCCGCTTAATTTGAAATATAAGCCGCTATTGACTTCACTTCCACCACCATATGTTCCTCCTTCAGCATAAAGAAGTGGCATATTTCCAAAAGCCAAACTCAAACCTTGATTAACAAATTGTAAATTTGCTTGACCTAAACTGTGATGACTGATTGATCCTGGTAGGTATGCTTGACCGGATTCAATTAATGCAACTTTTTCACCTTTTTCTAAGCATCTTAATGCTGCGATTGCTCCTCCAGGACCGCTTCCAATTACCACAGTATCAAAAACTTGATTTTTAAACTTTTTATTAATAGTTTTAGCTTTAGAGTCATATGATGTATCTGATTCAAAAACTAAAATAACTATCCCAGAGATAAATTTATAAAATATAAATTTTTTATTCAGCTCTATCATTTTGGGAGAGAATCTTAACAACTTTATAAAATAAATATAGATTATTAATACTGACTTTAAATAATTTACCTGATTTAGCCTTTCGACGATAAGTTCACATTTTTTATATTCGTGCTCATAAGAAAGCAGGCTGAGAAAGTGATGAATATAACTAAATTTGCATTCTGTTTTCATAGAATTATTACCTTTGTATTAATATTTATTCATATAGCCTAAAAAAGAACTCATATACGTTCGAGAATAATTTACCGGTCCTAGTCAAAGTAATTTGACTATCTTCGATTTCAATAATCTTCGACATCTCCTGTTCATCAATTCTTTTTTTAATAATAGATTCAAAATTTTCACTGAAAGTACTGAAAATATCCTCCAAACTAACAGTAGTGTTGTTTAAATAGTATAAAAGCATCTCTACTGTTAACGATCTATCAACAAATGAAATAATTGTAACTTGATAAAGTAAAATTAAAGGAATCGATATTACAAAAATTGTAAAATCTATTTTTATAAATAAAACACAAAATATACAAAAAAGTAAATACTGTAAGTAGAAAATGGTAATTTGAGAAACTTGTTCGAATTTAATAATATTCTGAAAAAAAAGGTGTAGTGAAAAAAAGCTTAAATTAAATTTAAGATATAATTTTAAGGTTTTGCTCATAAGTAAAAAATCTTTATACTTTTTTTTAAAATATTCACATTAAACAAAATTTATAAATTTCTATCAAATTCAAGATGATAATCCGCGGTTCTAAAGAAAGTCTCTTTAGAGGAATATTTATAGTTAAAATCATCAGGTTTCCAATTTTTATCATAAAAAGATGAGTAGGAATAACCACCAAAATGCCATTTAGTAAAATTAATGATTTTCAGATTTACTAGTAGATTACCAATTAATTGAAATAGAAATGAGTTTAACTTCACAGTTCTTATTTTTCTTTTTATAGAAACTTCTAAGCTTTCAATATATTTACCAAGCGTAGTAGGGTTAGGAGCTGCTGCTGGCCAAATTCCGCTAACTTTATTTTCTGCAAGATGAATTGCAAGTCTAGCTACATCCTGAACATCAACAAACTGCATTATTTGCATACCATAACTTGGAAGTGGAATGGGTATATTTTTTTTAACTAATTTAAAAAATATTTCAAATATCCCTCCACGCTCAGTACCTAAAATTGCTTTTGGACGAATTATTGATAAGCACGATTCTGAAATAGTCTCTTTAAGAATTTTTTCTGCCTCAAGCTTAGATTTTCCATAATAATCAAGAGGAGAGTAGGGAGTTTCCAGGTCCATAGGAACTTTTTTAGGAATTCCATAAATTCCACTAGAGCTTATGTAGACAATTGAAACTTTTTCATTAAATTTAGACTTAACTAGATGACGTGCAGTTTGTATATTTTGGTCCATAAGTTTTTTCTTATTGTTCTTAAATGGAAGAACAGTTGCTGCGTCAATAATTATTTTATATTCACTCAAATCATAATTTTTTGATTTTATAAACTCTGAAATATCACTTTCTATAAATTCAAAATGTTTTTTTAATTGAGATGAGGATACTTTGTCAACTCCGTGGACAATGAAACCTTTATTTACTAGCTTTTTAACAATTTCCTTACCTAAGAAGCCTGTTGATCCCAACACTAATGCACTATCCATCGTTAGTAATTATATCCCAATTTTTTTTTGATTTTATGGCTTTAAGTGTAAGTTTAATTTCAGATAAAATGCCTTTTTGCCAATGTGAAGTTCCATTATTTCTCTCTGTGTAAGCAATACGGGGCCTTATAATTTTATATTTTTTTTTCTTACAGAAGTAATAAACGAATACATCAAAAAGAAAATCTTTTGGATACTTTTCAGACCTATCAAAGAATGATTTAGAGATAAGGTTTGGGGTACCTCCCGCATCGTAAAGATATGTTCCAAATGTAAAGCTGACTATAATTCCAAATATTTTTGTTTTAATGAAATCTCCGAATAATCGTTTCTTTCTATGAGCTTTTAAAATAAAATTTTCTTCTGGTATATCTATATTTTGTAATAACCTGTAAACACTATCTGGACTAACTTTTAAATTTCCAGGCATCCAAGCAACATAATCATTTTCGCAAAATTTTGCTCCATATATTATTCCTCCACCATAACCAAGGTTGACATCTGAATATACATATTTCCAACCGCTGCCGTTTTTAAAAGTTTGAGCATGATTCTTCATTTCATCATTGGAAGATCCATTATCAAGTAATATAAAAACTTCTTTATCAAGTTTTAGTGATTCAATAATTGTAATAAAAACTTTAAAATTTTCTACCTCATCATAAAATGGAACTACTATGTTGAAACATTCATTATTCATAAAAAACTTTTTTTAAGAGTTCAACATACTCCCCAGGAGTTCCGCAGTCAAAGTATTGTCCATCTACAAGTAGAGGGCTTATTTGCTTACCATCATCCAATGCATTTTTAACCGCATACCCAATATGAGGGTCTTGTTTTTTAATATAGGGTTTTAATTCATTTGTAAACGTTAATGCACCCCATGAGTATTTAAAATTAGAAGTCAATGATTTATCAATTATATTTATAACTTTTCCATCTATAATTTCTACCTCACCTAAATTTCCTCTTTGTTCTTCTCGAATCCTCCAACATGTAAGTTCACAAAAAACAGTATCTGGATTAAAAGATTTGTAAGGGCGTTCACCATAAAAGTAAGTATCTGGCATTATCAGTAAGTGTTTTTCTTCACTAGAAATACTAATTGTATTTAGGATAGTTTCTGACATTGTAGATGTTTTCATCCCAATTAGTTCGACATTCCTAAGGTCAAAATCTAATGATTCGATAACAGGTATTAATTCTGGTCTTGTAGGAAGTAAAACGGAACTATAAAGATCAACCAAATTTTCAAGATGTATTTCTAGAAGAGATTTATAACCAGCACTTGCTGGGAGTAAGAATTTTGGTATTCCACGCATTCTTTTTGCTAAACCAGCTGCCGGTAATATTACATCCATCTCTGTATTCATACTAAACTAATGCAAATATGTCTACAAATATTAAAAAATCTGTATTTTTGATATTAATTTCTGCATTTATTTTTCAACTTAGTACAAACAATTTCATAATTTCCAACGATATTTCCAAAATAAGCTACTGCGAGACATCAAATTTATTAAAAACACAAGCTATCAATAAAACACCCGATGCAATAATTAAAGTTTTAGAAATACCTGTTTTTCCAGAAATTTCTAACCTTAAATGCTTAAATACGATTATTCAAACCTCTAATAGTGAAAAAGAGTTAACAATTTCAATTGCTCAAAATCAATTATTTTTTGATGTATTATTAAATCTAATAGTTTTTGGAAATCTTCTTATATTTTTTAAGACACAAAATAAAAAATATATTTATATGGCTACTCTTTTATTGCTTAATGCGTACCTATTGTTTATAGCTATCAATAAAATTTCATTCTTGGTGTATCTTGTTCTAATTTCGACAGCGCCACTTCTATCTAATTATTTAACTGAATTTTTTAAATTAAAGAAAATTTATCCATTTTATTTTATAGTAATTCTAAGTATCTTTGGTCAGTTTTACTATGTTGGTGCTGAATCAATGGATTGGGATATTTACACCTTTATGAGCATGGGCCAAGATATAGGTAGAGGGTACTTGCCTTATGAAAATCAATTTGAGTTAAAACCTGTACTCTTATTTTATGTATATTTTTTGTTAGATAATTTTTCCACACAAAACCTACCAGTTTTTAGATTATTAAATTCAATCTTCATAATCGTGCCAGCTTTATTTGCATATAAAACATTAAGAATATCTTCACCCCCCGAGAAAGCATTAAGTGCATGCGTGCTTTTTGTTGTTACTGTGTTTATTGAATATTATGGGAGTGTTGGTTTTGCTGAACTGTATGCACTACTTTTTATTTCAATATCCTTTTATTTGATTGAAAGAGAGAAAAAAAATAATTATTTCATTATTGGCTTACTGGTATCTATTTCAACTTTATTGAGTCTTGGAAGCGTCTTTTTCTTTTTTTCAATTCTTCTTAATTTACTTATAAATGCTAAGACCAAAATAAGAGTCTATATTTGTGGATTCATTATTCCGCACTTATTTTTTTTAATAGTGTATTACTTAAACAACTTGCTTACTGTTTACATTCAAGCAAATCTATTTATACCTTTAAGTTATACTCAAAAATCTTTAGGTGAGAGAATACAAATTTTTTCAACTGGTTTAATAGATTCTCTTAAGGGCATAAGTGAATATAATTTTTTTCTTTTTATTATTTTTGTAATAATTATTTTCAGCGCGGTAATGTCAAGATTGAATTTTAACAAAGGTAAGTTGAAATCGTATAATTATTTTTTATTCGCTTCATTATTAAGTTACTTTTTTTCAGGTCGCACCAACCATCATTTAATTTTTACTTTATATTTCTTTATATTCCTATTACTCACTGTAGATAAAAATGTTTTTAGAAAGTTGATATCACCATTATTAATCATGGTACTGGTAACTCAACTTTTTAGTATCTCTGAAAAAAGTATTAATAATATTGTGAATTTTAGTACATTGAATGAATCTCATACTGTAAAAAACCTAGCTAATTATCTATCACAAGAGTATGATTTCGATAGTGTATTAGCACTAAACAATACACTAATACTTTATTACTTAGACCTACCAAACGATTCTTATGTGAACCATCCTGCAAATATATTTAATCCAAAAGTTAATATTTATTTACCAGCAACAAAATCTAATGATCAAACCTTTGAAAGACTTTTATCAAACTCACCAGATATTGTAATTTGTAATGAAAATGTTTATGAGTTTTGTACAAATATAGATAATTACAAAAAATTAGATAAGTTTAAGGATATAGGTGTTTTTATAAGAGAGTAAATTTATTTACTTATTTATATTTTAAGGACTGGCTGAATGCATAATTTTTCCTTTTTAGTTGAGTAGTTAAGCCTTAAACTACTAAAGTTTACTGAGGAGGTATAGTAATAAAAAAATTAAAAATTATCAAAAGACTCTTTTTACATAAAAAAAATTACTTTATGGCCAATAAAAAGTATCTTTCACAAATATGTCAAGAACTTGGTTATAAGAGGTACTCCTACTTCTTGATTTATAAATTTTTACTTACAGAGCTTAAACTTTTGAAACCAAAGAACAAGACTGCAAAAGATCGCAACTACTATATAAAAATAGAAAACGGAGTAGACGTTCAGCAACCTTTTGAGGATAAATATAAATTTGACTTTATGGATGTATTTGTTGACAATTTAAACACCTGGACATTTTTTATTAATAGATATAATTTAGAAAATACAACAAAGACTTATTTAGAGATTGGATGTTTTGAGGGAATGTCAAGTGTCTTTATTTTAAAAAAACTAAAGAATGCACAATGTACCTTTGTAGACCCCTTTCTTCCTTATGAGGAGATGAATGATGCAGCGGGCATAAGTCAATTTGATAGAGTGTATAGCAACTTTATAGAAAATACTTCTCACCACAAAGAAAGAATCAATATTCATAGGGTTACTTCTGATGTTTTTTTTGAGGAAAATACAAGTAATTTTGATTTAATTTATATAGATGGCTCTCATTATGGAGAGGATGTCTATAAAGATAGTGTAAATTCTTTCAAATTTCTAAATGTCGGGGGTTTTATAATATTTGATGACTTTTTTTGGATTCATTTTGATGGATTAACTCAAAACCCAATTGGTGGTATAACAAGATTCTTAATAGAGAACAGAAAACAAATTAAGATAATTTACCTTAGCGATCAATTATTTATTCAAAAATTATAAATATCTTTTTTCTTATGATTTAAAGATTTTCTAATATATATAAAATTTAATCCTATTCTTCTTATTAGATTAAAAATATATGAGACAAAATATAACAAAATTAAATAATATGCTCAAAGATATAATTTTTATATCTAGAGCAACAAATACAAAAAATAAGAAATTTAGAATTTCAACTGTAGTTATATTTGCTAACCTAACTGCAGCTTCAGATATTGGTATTATTTTAATTTTTTCATCGATAATAATGGGTTCATTTCAAAGTGATAATCCCTTAAGTTTCTTAGTACAGTTCTTCATAGATAACAAAATATTTATTCCTTTGTTAGTAATAATAAGATTTATATTCGTTTTCATTAATTCAATTATTATGAAAAAGTTAGAATTCGAAATTATTGAAAATTTAAGAACTTATTTTCTGAAAGAAATATTTAAGAGAAGTAATTACTCTATTTCTGATGCATATTTTTACATCAATTCCCTAACGGGACATATTTCATTTTTTTATTCCGCATTTACCTCCGCATTAAATGGAATCGTTCAGTTTTTTGCTTATTCTGCTTACTTATTACTCGCTGATCCAGCTACATCTTTATTTTTTGTAGGAGGAATCGTGATATTGTATTATCCATTAAAAATTATTACTAAAAGTACTAGAAAATTTACCGATGAAGTGTATTGGCAGTCTTGGTCTGTATTTAATGAGATTGAAAAACTAATTGAAAATATTTACCTAATTAAAGTTCTAAAAAAAGATCGGGATGAGATTTCTAATTTTGACACTATTCAAAAAAAATTAAATCAAATAGATTTGAAAAAAACAATATACAATTCAGTGTCGGGTTTTATACCTACATTCTTAACAATGTTTGTACTAGGT
>CERI01055138.1_pt1 | contig 11084 bp, 11 predicted proteins | sample 350261 | NCBI WGS metagenome assembly CERI01 (sample SAMEA2620979, study PRJEB7988) | marine metagenome | isolation source: saline water (ENVO:00002010), including
ATAAATAAAATAAAAAAAAATGCTCAAGAGTCCGAAAATAATAAGAGTAATAAAAATAGAGTTGCTTATCAAAATTATCTAGACTATGTTAATATTCACAATAATTAGAAATATTAAAAATAATTTCTGTCTTGCAGTATAAATTTACTCATTATATTACTACTTGATATAATGAGTCTTTTAATTTTATATTTTAACCCCGACGTCTTTTAGTTGATTTTCTTCTTTTTCTACCCTTTTGTTTCTTATTATATTTCTTTTTTCTTTGTTTTTTTTGTGTTCGAGCTCTTCTGCGCCCCCCCGAAATCACGCACCCTAGGCATGGTGCCGGTTGCCGGCGCGGGTGCGCGGCGGGTCCACCGCGGCCTCGAGGCGCGCGAGGTTGAGGTGCTGGAGGTTGAGGTGGGGGTGCGGGTCGTCGTGATTGTCGAGGTTGAGGAGAAAAATGTCTTCTTAAACATTCAATAACATTTTTAAACCAGTCTGGTGAGAGATCGGGGTTGTTAGCAACGTGTTGTGACCAAAATTTTATAAAAAAACCAATCCTACCATGATCGATTACGGGTATAACTGCTGTTTTGGGATGTTGGTTTAGAAGTTCGCATATTTTTTCAAGTGTTTTTTGCCATTCATCCGCACCGTCGCCATATATTACACGGGCAGCGGATCTTGTTGAAACTGAGCTAGATTGTCCTTTATATCTATCATCTCCTTCCAAGTTGTCTAGTTCGTTTTGCCCTGGCATCTCAGTAGGAAATGCCCACCAAGCCCAGTGTCCTGTTTTCTTATTATTTTTATCTAAATCATCGAGTGCTTTTGGTAAATACTTCCTTTGTCTATAGATTAAAACTTCAGTTGGCGAAACCATTATATTATATATATAATATAATTTCTGTCTTGCGGTTCAAATTTACTTATTATATTAATACCTGATATGCCTGTGATTTTTACACCTTTGAATATTAAAGAATAATCTATGGGCAATAAATAAGATAGTGATGATAAAAGAAATTGCTGAAAATATTATAAATAAAAAATTGATTTTAAACAATACTGAGAATATATTTACAAATACAATGTCCTCTATGGAAGTTGAACCAACAGAAGTTAAATATAAAATTACGGATAATGTAGATTTATATATAGGAGATTCTATTAATATACCAAAAAATAAGAAATTCAGAATGATTTATTTTGACCCACCATTCAATTCAGATAAAGAATATAAACTAAATTGTGATAGTGATTTGGGATTTTCCGATAAATGGAGTGATGCAAGCTACGAACAGTTTATTAGTAATAATATTGATGTATTATACAAGTTATTGGAATCCGATGGAACATTATTCTTTCATATTTCATCATCATGTATGTATATTCCTGAAAAAATATTGAGAAATAAATTTAAATTTGTAGAGCCTATATTCTGGAAAAAATGTCGTTCTAAAAATAATGTAAAAACTAAATTAGGTTCAGTAATTGATATTATTTGGAAATGTAATATAAATAAAAAATCAAAATTTAATTTGGTTACACAAGAAAAAGACGCTACTTATTTAAAAAATTCATTTAATAATAAAGATAGCAGAGGAAATTACTCATTGGGTCATCTAGTAACTGAAAATACCAAAAAAGGTTATATGTATGAAATTACATTGGGAGATAAAACTTTTAATCCAAAATCTGGATGGAGAATTAATGAATCAGAATTAAAGAAATTAATAGCAGATAATCGTATTCATATTCCTACAAAAAAGAATTCCAAATTATATAAAAAAATCTATTTACATGAACACCCTGGAAAACCCTGCACCGATTTGTGGGATGATATTCATTCAATAAGTCAAGGTAGTGAAATAAGAAAATATCCAACTGCAAAACCAGTAAAATTGTTAGAAAGATTAATAGAAATAACAACAGATGAAGGTGATTATGTATATGACCCAATGTGTGGTTCGGGAACAACGGCAGAGGCAGCAAAAAAATTAAATAGAATATGTATTTTAAATGATATTAACACTGATATTATTGAAATCGTTAAATCTAGATTTAATAAGGCATGAACACTTTTCCAGAACATTCACTAATGAATTTATCTACATTATCTTGTTGAATTTTTAAACATGGACTCGCTGATTTATTACTTGAACTTGTGCCTAGCAGAGCAGTGATACCGTTGTTCAAATTGGCTCTTATTCTTAGGTTGGTATTTTTTTCACTTCCATCAGCAGATCTTATCCATATTTGACGACTAGTTTTTGCGCGCGCGGTCGCTTTGAGTATGTATGTATGGTTATGCTTGATATTGCAGTATTGATCCAGATTGGTTTCTGGGAATAGAATTAGATTCCTTGATTTTTGGTCATTTACTATGATATGTTTCGTATCAGCCTCTGTTTGATAGATCATATTTAGTAAATTTGCAATATCGTTTGATGATAACTTGTCTAAGTAATCTGAGAACATATTAGCAAGCTTGTCGCGGGTGGTTTTAGTAATAGGTGTAATTGGTTCACTTTTAAGTGAATTATTTTTTGCAAATAATCTAACCGCCACTTTCAAATCTTCAGGAACACCTTTGGTGGTGTTTACCCAGTCAAAGGTGCCGCTTTTGTGATTTTTAATTGAGATACCAATTGATTGGCCAGATTCAAAGAGCACAGAAGCATCCTTCTTCTGTTTGGTCCCACCTTCGTGTTTCCACAATTTAAGTAAAGAACTGAACTCTTTTTCTAATTGCTTTGTGATAGCATTTTCTGGATGTTCATTCTGATGTTTAACGATTTCCTTCTCGTTTTTTACTCCTGCTTCGTGATTTTCTCCTTTGTTTGGGAAAGTCATGTTCTCTATGAATTCGAAAAGATTCTTATTTGTGATGTGCAACGAAGTTAATCGATGCTGAACTGCCTATTGCTTTTTTCGAAAAAAAGCATTTCAATTTTTTTTTGATATGACTCATTTCTGGTTTAACATCGAAAACATAAATTCGGGAGGACGCATATCAATACACAGATGGTATCTTGCTACATTAGTAGGATTGTATACAGCATGAAGCGTATTCACATTTGTATAATATATAAATCCTGGTTCCAAATGTTTTCTATCCAAATCTAAAGCATTCCATTCTTTTCTTGTTGGATAATCTTTAGAAATCTTATCCGGTGGTCTCTTTGCTATTGGAAAACCTATTCCAAATTCCGTTTTTGGATGACTTATTATAGGAACATGGCACCGCATAACTTTTTCTTTTTCTGCAAACACATTATCATCTATATGATAACCTATAATGCCTCCTTCATCTAATTTTAATATTCTGACCAAATATATATCTGTTGGTATATCCTCTAATAATTGTTTAAAGTAACTACAGTTACTCATTGCCTTAGTATATTTATAACAGTTGGTTTTACCAACTTCCAAAAAATCCTTTTTTTCCAAAAAAGATTGATCCCCACCATCCACACTTTTTAATGTTATAGACTTCCATTTTTTATTTGCTCCTTTATCTACCCAAGTTGTATTCATATTAAGTATTGCAGTTTTCAAATCATTTTTTAATTTTTCAATATCATATTGTTTTTGATATATTTTAAAATAATTTTTTTCAAGAGGAATTATTGGGACTGATATCTCCGTCCATAAACTATTACATAATAATAAATCTTTTCGAGTTAACTTAGATTCTTTTATATTTTTAAATAATTTATCTAGATCCTCCTTAGCTTTTCCATTAGACAAATGTTTTACCTGATTTCTTAATAGTATAGAAAATTTATCTATATTATTTTTTTGCACATCTCTTTCTCTCACAATTTTTTTCGAATTTCCTAACTGATACATATTAATATACTTTGTATTTTATTTTTTATCCTCATCCTTATTTTCATCTATTTTAACTTCTTTTTCCTCTTCTTTAATATCAGTTTCTAACGCATCATTTACTAGTCTCGGAACTATATTTCGTTTAATATTCTGAGATTGTAAAAAAGACATAAAAATTTGGGGTGTAATCGCAACAGCATTCATATATGTCCTGTATTTGAAAGCAGCTATTGTTGTTTTATCAGAAAATTCCATACTATACCACCAAAACGCAGGTATAAATAGTATTTGGTCCTTAACTATTTTCAATTCTAAACACTTAACCTTATCAAAATCTGCTCTATACTGTTTCTGGACGTCCCATGGATCTATCGGTGATCTAAATTCCAAATTTTCATAATCTTTTATTTCATATAAATACTTTGAACTTTTGGGTGGAGCCAATTTTACCACTATAGACCCCTCAGTAACTAAAAAATAATTTCTATAATTTAAGTCATATTTAAATTGCGTTCTTACTTTATTTGATGCTGTTATATAATCATAATCACAGCTTGCTACCATATAAGGTCTAATGAAAGCATCATGATATCTATATTCTTTAATTAGTCCTGTTTCTTCCAAAAAATCTCTATTTGTCTCTAAAATATATCTTCCATCCTTATCTTCATCTAGTGCCTTAATTGCACTATTGAATGATAAAGGGATATAAATTTCCTCATCATCTGGTATCTCCTTTTTAGTATCTCTAATTTTAACATCAAAAGCGCCATATATGTCTAATACATTATTCCTATTACATGAATTTAAAAATCCCTCATTATCAAAATTAAATCTTACGGGTTGTCTTAAATCACATATTTCTTCTAGTTTATCTTTTGATGGGCGTTCTATATCATAGACTTCTAAATCATTACTTGTTTTCAAATGGAAATAAACATGAAGATACATGAACAATACAATACAAAATATTAGCAAGCTAAATATTATTTTCATTACTAACTGATGAAAATAATAAATTTTTTAAACTTTTACTTATATTTTAGGCTGCTTCTTCGCTATCTTCCTGACTTTTTTCCGTTTCCTCCTCTGTATCTTCTTCAACTGCTTTTTCAGCTGCTTCTTCGTCGTCCAATTTCTGTTGTCGCTCTTTCATAAGAGCCAAATTTGTTTCCATAGCGAATGTTTGAATTTTAAGAACATGTTGCTTAAGCTCAGCCATTTCTAACTGGACCTCACTAATTTTACTTTTAAAGAAGGCAATATCTTCCTCCGGTTCTTCAGTATTTTTAATTAGTAATCTTTCTTCTAATACAACTAATTTTGCCTCTAGCCTCATGATATTTTTGGCTAATTCGGGATCATTAACTTGTGAAGGTGCATCAGTATGTGTCCTTGCTTCTAAAGCATTTATAATTTCTACCATACTTTCTACATTCGACTCTATAATCTTAAGGCGACTATGGTGATTTTCCAATAATTGCATTGGAGAAGGAACACCTCTAGGCGGACCATTTGGTGTTGGCGGTCTAGGAGGTGGTCCCCTCGTGGATCCAGGTCGAGGAGGTGGTTGACTAGATATTCCTCTTCTTCTTTTAGCTGCTGCCAATGCTGAAGCTCCACTCATTATACAAACAATATTTATAATCTTTCTTGATTATTTGCGCATTTTCATTTTAATTGTTTCGTGTGATTGATAATTTTTAATTTCAAAATCAGTTTCTACATAATCTTCTATATTTTCATGTTTGCATTTGATATCTATTGTTGGAAAAGTATAGGGGGGGCGGTCAAGATGACTTTTTAAAGGTTCAATATGATCATCATAAATATGACAATTTCCTAAATGATAAATAAATTCATATGCTTCTAAATTACAATGTTTAGCGATTAAGTGTGTTAGAAAACTATAGGATGCAATATTAAAAGGAACTCCTAACCCTACATCACCACTTCGTTGATATAAACTACATGACAGCTTATTTGGTGGTAAAACATTAAAATGAACTAAAATATGGCAAGGTGGTAACGCCATCTCGTCTAGTTGACATGGGTTCCAAGCGGACATAACTAGTCTTCTCGAATATCTTGCTTTAGGATCCTTTAACTGATTAATTATATATTCTAATTGATCTACTCCTTTATTTTTGTAATCATCGTTACAATTTGTATATTGCGCATTAAAATGTCGCCATTGATGACCATATACTGGTCCTAAATCACCTTCATCTAAATTAGTCAATCCTCTACTATCTAAAAACTCTCTTGATGCATTATCATTCCATATTTTAACCTTTTTATTTTGTAAAATAGTATTACTCGTGCTTCCGCTTATAAACCACAATAATTCTCGAAGACAAGTCTTCCATGCGAGTTTTTTTGTAGTTAAAAGAGGTAATACATTGTTTTCCAGAGAGAAATGCATCGAGCTTCCACAAACAGTTAAGGCGCCGCCATTTCTACCATTTACTAGCACACCATAATTCAATATATCTTTTATCAAATTTACATATTGATTTTCATCATGTTCTAATTCATTTCCCATATATCGCCGAACTTTAAGGGTTTTCAATGCTGTTTTCAACATATCTATTTATACAATAAATTATTTTTAATTTCTTTTTATACATCATATGGAAAATATTACAGAAACAACTACTAAAGAAGTTTCTAAAAGCACACTTGGTTTTTTTAAATTTGTTTTTAATTTTGAAGATGATAATAAAAATGAAATGTTGAATCTTTTTCAATATGCTCTATTAGGTATAATTCCTGTTCTTATCACATTAAAAGTAATTAAACATCTAATTCCTGAAGAAGATGAAAGTAAAGGTAATTTAGAAATTTTGGCTGAAACAGTAGGACAAATGATTTTAATGCTAACAATGATTTGGTTTATTGATAGAATGATACGCTACATCCCTACTTTCAGCGAAACTCCATATAGCAAGTTCACTCCTATTAATTTCACTTTACCATTTTTAATTATATTATCTACAATGCAAACTAAATTGGGCGCAAAATTTAATATTCTTATTAACAGAACCGTGGATATTTGGCAAGGAAACAAATATGATCAAGATAGTGAAAATACAGCGCAAAAAGGTAAGGTAAGTGTATCTCAACCATTAGCTGGACAAGGACCACCACGAGCGCAACCTACACCAAATTATAATGATAATAGTCAATTATTACCTGCTAATAGACAATTAACAAGTATGCCCACTACCAACCAGCAACACCAAATGGCCCCACAACAAAGCCCTAACTTTAATAACATGTATCAAGATACACCAAACCCCTTAGTTGACGCTCATACACCGGGTGATTCGATGCAAGAACCAATGGCCGCAAATGAAGCTTTTGGTGGTATGTTCGGTGGTAGTGCTTGGTAAATTTATACTTATAGATGGTGTTAATATTTAGATAGAATTATTTTTAAAACTATCTAAATATTAAATATTTAGTCATAATATAATATAATATGATTTATGATGGGATCGTAATTGCTGGGGGCATTTTTGCATTTATTGCTGCGATGGGTATAGGTGCAAATGATGTAGCCAATGCATATGCTACAGCAGTTGGATCAAAAGCTTTAACTATTAAACAATCTGTAGTTTTAGCCGCTGTATTTGAAACTGGTGGTGCGATTCTTATGGGAAATCATGTATCTAAAACAATTCGTAAAGGAATTGCTGATTACGAATGTTTCGATGATGACCCCGGACCATTAATGTATGGTTGTATGTGTGTTTGTATTGCAGTTGGAATGTGGTTATTTTTGGCATCTAAATACGAAATGCCGGTATCAACGACTCACTCTTGTGTAGGAGGAATGATTGGTATGACTATAGCGCTCAAGGGTGTTCGATGTGTAACATGGTATGAAGAAAAGGACCTATTTCCTTACGTTGGTGGAGTAGCAGGTATTGTTCTTTCATGGATAATTTCCCCTGTAGCTTCTGCAGCTATAGCAAGCTGCCTTTTTGCCACTATTAGACAAACTATTTTACGTTCAAATAATAGTATTATGAAAACTACAGTATTATTTCCTATATTAATTGGTGGTACTGTTTCACTAAACTCATTTTTCATTATTTACAAAGGCGCCAAGGGTCTCGGACTTAATGAAACACCCCTTAATATAGCGTGTTACTGGTCATTTGGAATTGGAGGAGCAGTAGCATTTCTAGTCGTTCCATTTTTACCTAAAATAAAGCATAATGCCGAACAAGCGGTTCAACATAGATTTGAAACGTCTAATAATCAAGAATTACAAGCTATAGAATTACAAGAAATTAATGAATCTGCCGCTCTCAAGTCTATTGAAAAATGTGATACAAGTAATCTATGGGGTATTTCGACTTATATCAATAAATCACTAAAAGTTGATCTTAATGATATAGTAGATGGTGACGAGAAAATCATGGCTATTCATAATAATGCCGAACAATTTGACGAAATTACTGAAGAATATTTTAAATCTCTTCAAATATTTACTGCTATTTGCGACTCATTCAGTCATGGCGCTAATGATGTTGCCAATGCTATTGGGCCATTCATGGCTATTTATATGATTGGTAAAAGTGGTGATGTTGATAGTGAAAATTCTTTCGGAGATGGAACCGCTTATTGGATTCTTGCTATGGGAGGTGTTGGTATTTCTATTGGTTTATTTGTATATGGTTATAAAATTCTACATGCAATAGGTATTAAGCTATGCAAATTAACTCCATCTAGAGGGACTTCTATTGAATTGGCCTCTGCTATTGTCATCATTACAGGTAGTAGACTTGAAATCCCACTTTCAACCACCCATTGTCAAGTTGGAGCCACACTTGGTGTGGCGGCTCTTGAAGATCCTCGTCATTGTAGCGGAATAAATCTTAGAATTGTAGGTAAATGTATGGCTGGATGGGTTGTTACTCTTGTGGTTGTAGGTTGCACAGCCGGTGCGTTAACAGCACAAGGTGCTTATAGCCCAGAAGTTGGTAAACATTGTGATTAAAACATAATAAAAATATTTTAATTATTAATAAATTATTTTATAGCTAATTAAATATTAGCTATTGCTTCATCGTTAAGATAATTACTCCAACCATAACCAGGTATATTATTTACTATTTTTAATATTTTCTTTTTTTTTAAGCAATTAAGAAACGGATATTTTTTATATAATTTCTTAATTGCTTGTTCTTTCATTTTAGCTTCAATCATAATATCAATATTAATATTATACTTTTTCGGTATTTCAAGTAAATATTCTGGTATAGTTTCAACATAATCGCTATGATGTCCACATCTTCCACTACCTTGTTCACTAACATGAAATTTAGGTTTAATATTACGTCTAGTCCAAGTTTTTAATACTGCACGCATATAATTAGCTGGTTCTTCAAAATTTTCATTTGGATGCAATAATTTATAACATTCAAAATGATGAGTATCAAATACTACAGGTATATTAAGTTCTTCAGACACTTTCAGACAATCAATAATAGAGAAATTCTTCTCACAATTCTCCAATACTACTCTTTTTTGAACTTTTTCGGGCATTTCTTTATATTGAGAACACCATCTTTTAATAGTGGCTTCTTTATCACCATATACACCGCCACCATGAATTACTAAAACGGAATTTTGATCCATACCCATTAAATCAAGAACTTCTGCGTGATAAGATAAATCATTAATAGTTTGAAGGAAACAATTACGATTTGGAGAACCTATAACATTATATTGTCCAGGATGAAAAGTCAATCTTTGTTTATAACTTCGCGATTTTTTTCCAATTTGTTTCAATAAATCCAGTGCAAAATCAAAACTATAATCATCAACTTGTTTATTTGATTTATGTGGAAATAATTCACTGCTTAAACGAAATACTTTAATCCCATTTTTTTCATTCCAATCAATTAATAGTAATGTATCTTTTAAATTTTGAATTATCTTTTCTTTTAAAGCACCAATACCATTTTCTTTGATGGTCCTTATTATCATTTTTCTTGATGAAAATACAGGTGGTTTTTTTGCACGCATCTCAGTATTTAAACAACATAATCCTAATTGAATGGGGCGATTAACCGACATAACGCTTACTACTATTAGTAATAGAAGTATTAATAGTATCAATTTTATTTTTAAATATTGTTATTAATTCTTGTAGTATAGTTTTTATCTTTTAAAAATTTATCATAATAATTTATTATTTTATGTATTATATAATGTCTGAAAAAACAGATATGAAATCACTAGAAATATTAAAAAAACGACAAACAAAGTATCTTCCCTTAGCTACAAAAGAATTAAAAGAAAAACGTAAGAAAATATCACATTATGCTTGGTGGGCTTTTCCTACTCAGAAAAGGGGTCTATCTGAACCTTATCAAAACAAAACTTATTTAACTAATAAAACTGCATTACTTTTATTAGAATCTCCACCCAAGGAATGGAAAAAATATTTGAAACAAGTATTCAAAATAATGAAAGAAGATAAAAAATCTATTCGACAAATTTTTCCTAGAAATGATATTGGTCGAATAGACGCATTTATTACTTTTTTTTGTAATATAATAGATTCTCAAGAACATAAATCAAAATGGTTAGAAGAAATATTAAAACATTTTGATAAAAACTTTTAGGTAACAACTATTTATCGATAGTTGTTTCTTTTGCTATGGTCTTAATTATTTTATTTTCATTTGGCTGATTATCTACATCACTCATAACGGATCTGACTAGTTGAATATACTCATCTTTACCAGTTTCAGTTACTGCCCAATTAGGATTTGCCTTCTCCCAATCTGATATAGCATCCCTTTGTTTGGCCGCTATATCATTTATAGCCTCTTTAAGTTTTTCCTTAGCATAACCTTTATCCCACCTGTTATTTTCTTTAATATATAAAACATCGCGTTTAGTATCAGTGCAATGTATTGGTCTTTTGTATGTATCTAATTGTTTTAATCCTTTTACAAAAATAGAACTAACTCCGTCAATTAATCCAAATTTCTTAGTAAAATTTAAATCTTCTAATTGAATTTGTAATGATTCAATAAATTCGCTCATATTAATAGCATCTCTACAATCTTCATTTAAGAAAACATTAATATTAAATTTATTATTATTATTATTTCCTAATTTTGGAATCATATCTTGAATAATTTTATTCTGGGCTTGTAACTGAGTTATCATTTGATCTTTTATCTCTCCTTCTTTATTTAAGCCAGATAACATTTGTTGCATCAATTGTTTTAAAT
>CERI01001217.1_pt1 | contig 11073 bp, 14 predicted proteins | sample 350261 | NCBI WGS metagenome assembly CERI01 (sample SAMEA2620979, study PRJEB7988) | marine metagenome | isolation source: saline water (ENVO:00002010), including
AGAAGTAGAAATAGTAAGACAATCTTTAGATAAAAATATTAAACAAAAAAAGGTTAAAAAAGTAATTATAAGAAACAGAAATTTAAGAATTAAACTTCCGAACAATTTTAAAAAGAAATTAGAAAACAAAAAAATCAGCAAAGTTTCAAGATTTTCAAAATACCTTATTATTAATTTACCAAATGATAATTTTTGTATAGTTCATTTGGGCATGTCAGGCACCATTCATTTAATTAAGGATAAATATAAAAGTAGTTTAACAAATTTGAGTTTTTATAATTCACCCTTTTTACCTAAAAAACATAATCATATAGAAATCATTTTTGATAAATTTAGAATTATCTATAATGATCCCAGAAGATTTGGTTTTTTTCAAATTATTAAAGATACTATTAATTTAAAAAAAAGATTCTCACATTTGGGACCAGAGCCATTTGATAAAAATTTTAATTTAAGCTATTTTGAAAGATCTATAAACGGTAAAAATAGGCAGATTAAAGATCTTCTAATTAATCAAAAATTTGTTTCAGGTATTGGAAATATATATGCTAGTGAAATATTATTTTTAAGTAAAATTAATCCAGATAAAATCATAAAATTATTAACAAAAGATGAATGTAGGCGAATTATTTTAAGTGCAAAAACAGTTCTTCTAAAAGCAATAAAAAAAGGAGGTTCGAGCATTAGAGATTTTAAAAATACCGAAGGTCAAAAGGGAAGTTTTCAGGATAGTTTCAAAGTTTATCAAAGAGATGGTCTTAATTGCAAAAGAATAAGGTGCAAGGGTATAATTACAAAAAAAACAATTTCCAATAGGTCGACTTTCTTTTGTAATACTTGTCAAAATTAAACAATTTTTTGATTGACCGATATAAATTCTCAAGTTATACCCCTGCGAATATGGCAAACACTAAATCAGCAATTAAGAGAATAAGAAGAATTACCAAGCAAACTACTGTTAATAAAGCTAGAAAAAGTAGATATAAAAATGCTCTTAAAAAAATGAACCTTTTAGTTGAGGATAAAAAAAAAGAAGAAGCCTTAAAATTCTTGCCTAAATTGAATTCTGAACTGATGAAGATTGCTAAAACAGGAATTATAAAAAAACAAAATGCTTCAAGAAATGTTTCAAGAATTACAAAAAGAATAGCCTCGTTATAATTTCTTACACCTGTAGTTGATTCAACTTAAAGCATACGCATTATATATGTTTTTATAATACATTACTCACAATATTTAGATTAAATAAATTTACTTTTTAATCTTATCTTCATAAAAGTTTTTTTATATTAAATACACAAAAAAAAAAATTGTCAAAGAATTTTTTTATATTTATTATTTTAACACAATCCTAGATTTAATTTATTTTTAATTATTTAAAATTACTTGTTGCAAAAGATTTATTATGGTTCTAACTGAACTCTCTTCAACAAAATGAATAACTTAAATACAAATAAAGATTTAAAAATTCAAGATCTGGATTGGAATGTGATTCAATTTCAAATGAAAGATAAATTAGGTTTAGAAGTCTATGAAAGCTGGTTAAAAAAAATAAACTTCATAGAAGAATTTAATAATTACATTTTACTTACAGTACCAACAAGATTTATTAGAGACTGGATTACTTCACGATATTTAGATCAAATTTTACAAATAATTAGAAATTATAAAAAGGACATAATAAGAATTGAATTTAAAATTGCAGAACAGGAATTAGTTACAAAAAAAGAAAATATTCAGAACATAGGAAACAAAGAGAACGTATCTTTTATAAAAGATTCTTACCTACAATATAATCGAATTGATACGAATAAAAGATTTGATAATTTTTTAACAAGTTCTAGCAATAAGCTTGCTTATGAAGCATCTTTAAAGGTTTCAGAAAATATTTCTCATTATAATCCACTATATATTTATGGTGGAGTTGGAATGGGCAAAACACATTTATTAAACGCAATTGGTCTTGAGTTAAAAAAGGGTTGTAAAGTAATGTTCATTTCAGCTGAACGTTTTATGTATCAATTTGTAAAATCTATAAAATCGAATGACATGGTTAGGTTTAAAGAATATTTTAGAAATACAGATATATTATTGATTGACGATATTCAATTCATGAATGGAAAAGAAGCAATGCAAGAAGAATTTTTTCATACGTTCAATGCACTTTTGGATAAAGGCTCACAAATTATTGTATCAGCTGATAGAGCGCCGAATAAATTATCAAGAATTCAAGAAAGAATTAAGTCTAGATTTTCTGGTGGACTAGTTGTTGATATTCAAAATCCTGATTATGAACTAAGAAAGAAAATTGTTGAATATAAAGCTGAAGAATTAAATAAACTTTATTCTGATCAAGTCAAAATTTCTAAAGAGATTCAAGATTATGTAAGTACAGAAATTACCACAAGTATTAGGGAGTTAATTGGAGCAATTAACAGAATAGTCTCATTTTCAAGAATATATAATAAGACACCTAACTTAGCAGAAACCAAAGTGGTGTTAAAAGATTTGTTAAATCTAACAGAAAATAAAGTGACAATTGATCTAATACAAACTTTAGTGTGTAAATTTTTTAAAATTAGTAAAAATGAAATGCTATCCTCAAGAAGATCAAGATATCTTGTAAGACCAAGACAAACTGCGATATATTTAACAAAAATTTTGACATCCAAGTCACTCCCTGAAATTGGACGTGAGTTTTCAAATAGAGACCATACGACAATTATTCATTCGGTAAAAACAATAGAAAAATTAAAAGAAAAAAATCCTGAAATGATTGAAAATATTAATAAATTAAAAAATCAGATACTATTTAATAACAAAGATAATGAAATTTAATCTAAATCAACAAGATTTACAAAATGCTTTAAATTATTGCCAAGGAGTAATTGAAAAAAGAAGCACACTTCCAATTCTTTCAAACGTTTTGTTGGATGTTAGTAACTCAAAATTAACAATTACAGCTACAGATTTAGATTTAATTTTTATACATCAAATCAACAACATAGAAGTAATTGAAGAAGGAAAAACTACAACAACTTCATCAATTTTTTATGACATTGTAAGAAAATTTACTTCAGGCAAAAAGATAAATTTATCACTGTCTGATACCAGCAAACTTCAACTAGAATCTGAAAAATCTATCTTTAATTTAAATTGTATTAGCCCTTCAGAATTTCCATTAACTGATGAGAATTTTAATAATAATGAATTTGTTATAAACTCTAAAAATCTTTTGAAACTTCTTAATAAATGTAAATTTTCTGTTTCGAATGACGAAACAAGACATTATCTAAGTGGAATATATTTTCATCAAACAGAATTTGAGGACAAAAATTATCTTACAGCTGTTGCAACTGATAGTCATAGAATGTCAGTATCAAAAATTAGACTTAACGAAAAAATTAACTTTGAACCTATAATTCTTCCAAAAAAAACAATTTTTCAACTTGTATCATTATTAGATAGTTATGATGGAGATGTAAAAATTTCTAACGTTAAATCTAAAATAAAGTTCGAATTAAATAACAGCATTTTAATTTCCAAATTAATTGATGGTAAATTTCCCAATTATATTCAAGTCATTCCAAAAAATAATCAAAAAAAACTCGAGATAGATCTTAAAATTTTTCTAGGTTCTGTAGATCGTGTTGCATCTGTATCTCTAGATAAAAAAGATGGAGTTAAATTTAATTTGTCAAAAGATGAGTTAAATTTATCTGTAAATAATACTAATAGTGGTGATGGTAATGAAACACTAAACGTAAAATTTGAGCATGATTTGGAAATAAGTTTTAATTCTAGATATTTGATTGATGTTGCCGCACAGTTAAATGGTGAAAAGATAGAGATTTACTTTAATGACACTGGGTCACCTGCACTGATTAAAGACCCAGGTGATTTTGATAGTATATATGTAGTGATGCCTATGAAAGGATAGTTAATTAATTCTGTCTAATTCAGAATAAATTATTTGCTCTAATTTTTTTACAAATACTATTTTATCTAAGTTATAATTTAAGGGTGGTAAAATTGAAATTGTAATTTTTTTATTAAATTTTTTTAGTCCTTTTTTTGGCCAGACATATCCAGAATTAATAGCAACAGGTTGACATAAAATTTTTAATTCATCATATATTCTTCCAACTCCTTTTTTAAATAAAGGTCTTTCTTCTGGTTTTACTCGAGTACCTTGTGGAAAAATAATCAATGGTCTCTCAGAGTTAAAAATTAATTTATTAATATCGTTGAAAAATCCCAAATTATCTTTAGTAACTTTATTTCTTTTTATTGATATTGATCCAATTTTTTTTAAATACCACCCAAAGATTGGTATTAACATAAGCTCTTTTTTTAAAATGAAGACAGGTGAATCAAATATCGTTTGAAGATAAAAAGTTTCAAACATTGATTGATGAGAAGAAGCAATAAAAAATTTTTTATTTTTGACAATGTTTTCTTTTCCCAAAACTTCAATTTTTACTGATAAAATTTTTTTTAGGCAAAAGGCTGCCCAAAACCCCATTAGTTTGCCACCAAGTAAAATAATTTTATTTGGCAACAGTAGAGCTGGCAAAAAAATGATGGAGATTAGAATTATTCCTAAAAAAAAAATAGTGGAAAATATAAAATTTCTTAACATTATATTAATTTTATATTAATTCAGATAGTTTTTGTCTTTTATTGATGATCTGAATTCTTGATCCTTTTATTAGTATTTCAATTAATTTAGGTCTTAAATTATAATTAGATGCTAACGAAGTTCCATAAGCACCAACATCACAAATAGCTAAAAAATCTTTTTCTTTTAATTTTTGAAATTTTTTAATTAATGAAAATTTATCAGTGCTTTCACAAATTGGACCTACAAATTCATAGCTTTTTTTTGAAATTTTTCTATTTTTATTTATTGGTATTATTTTATGCTGCGCACCATACAGTGCAGGTCTCATTAAATCATTCATAGCAGCATCCAAAATAATAAAATCTTTTTTATAACCTTCTTTAATATATATAATTTTGGTAATAAGTATTGCAGAATTGCCAACTATAGATCGTCCTGGTTCAAAAATGATTTTAGAATTATTATTCTTGAGAAATTTTTGAATACTTTGAGAATATTTTTTTAAATTCAATTTTTTATTATTATGAGCATAGTCGATACCCATACCTCCACCTAGATCAATATATTCAAAGTTGTATTTAGTTTTTTTGATAATCTTGTTCAAAACGGCAAGCATTTTTTGATAGGGCTTATAACTAAGTATTTGACTTCCTATATGTACACTCAGACACTTTAAATTCAAATATTTTGAATTTTTTACATAGTTAACTAGTTGTAAAAATATTTTTTCATTAATTCCAAACTTATTTTCTTTTTTCCCAGTTGAAATTTGACTTATAGTTTTTGCATCAGTGTTTGGATTTACCCTGATGCCAATATCAACAAATCTTTTTTTTCGTTTAGCTATTTTTTCAATCTCTAGAATTTCACTTTTAGACTCTGCATTAATTAATAAGATTTTTTTATTTATAGCATATTCTATTTCAGTATTAGTTTTGCCTACACCTGAAAAAACAATTTTTTGTGGTTTAATGCCAGCTTTTAAAGCTCTCATTAATTCTCCGATTGAAACAACGTCTGCTCCAAAGTCAAAACTTTTTATTTCTTTTAAAATATTAATGTTAGCATTTGCTTTGACTGCAAAACATATTAAAGGGTTAATCTTTTTAAAGTTATTTTTGAAATTTATAATATTTTGTCTTATTTTTTGTAATGAATAGCAATAAATAGGAGTATTAAATTTCTTAGCTAAAAAGTTAACATCAAAACCCTCAATATTAAGTTTATCTTTTTTATAAATCATGTAAGTATAATCTGTCGAATGCTAAAGATTTTAGAATTTAGATTTTCTTCATTATAAACAGGATCGCCCTTTTTACCACATGAAGAGATAAGGATAGCAATAAACAGAATAAAAATAATTTTTTTAATCATTATTTGTTTTTATATTTTATTATCATTTTTTTTATGTTTTCAAAAGATGTTCCGCCATAAGATTTTTTAGAATTAATTGAGTTTTTTAAATCAAATACTTTTAAAACATCACTAGTTAATTTTGGTTCAATTTTTTTAAGCTCATCAATATTAAGTTCTTTTAACTTTTTCTTCTTTTTTTCTGCTAAATTCACTATTTCTGATGTTTTTTGATATGCTTCTCTAAAAGACATTGAGTGGTTTTTAACTAAATAATCAGCTAAATCTGTTGAAGTAATATATCCTTCGTCAGCTAGTTCATACATTTTTTTCTTGTTGGGACTAATATTTTTTAAAATTTCGTCAAATATTTTTAAACAATTAATAAGAGTATCATTCGATTTAAATACTATTTCTTTGTCATCTTGTAAGTCTTTAAAATAAGATAGAGGCAACCCTTTTAAAATTGTTAGCATTGATAACAAATTTCCAAATGTGGTACCAGACTTACCCCTAAGATATTCAAGAAGATCAGGATTTTTCTTTTGAGGCATAATCGAAGAACCAGTAACTATTTTGTCTGAAAGATTGATCAAATTAAATCCATCTGAACTCCAAATTATTAGTTCTTCAGCTATTCTAGAGATATGCATAGAGCATACAGAAACAGAATAAAGAAAATCTAAAACAAAATCTCTATCAGATACTGTATCAATGGAATTATTAGTTGGGTTTTTAAAACCTAATTTTTTAGAAGTATAATTCCTATCAATATTAAAAGATGTTCCGGTAAGTGCCGCAACACCGAGCGGGTTTTGATTTAAACTATCTAAATTATTGTCAAACCTTTTTTTATCTCTTATAAACATTTCTACATAAGCCATTAAATAATGAGCTAGGGATGTAGCTTGGGCATTTTTTAAATGAGTAAAACCAGGCATGATTGTTTCAATATTTTTTTCTGCAACTAAAAGAATAGATTTTATTATTGTATCTAAATTACTATTAATTTCCTGATTTGATTTTTTCATCCACATTTTAAAATCAGTTATGACCTGATCGTTTCTAGATCTAGCTGTGTGAATATAACCAGCCTCTTCCCCTATAATTTGAAAAAGTCTTTTTTCAATATTTATATGAATATCTTCATACTTTTTATTAAATTCAAATTTGTTTTTTAATATTTCTTTTTCAATTTTTTGTAATCCATAAATAATTTTATTTTTTATCTTAAAAGAAATTATTTTTTGCTTAAAAAGCATTTCAACATGTGCTTTCGATCCAGCTATATCTTCTTTAAAAAGTCTTTTATCAATATCAATAGATCCACCAATTCTTTGAAAAAGAGTAGAAGATTTTTTTTTAATTCTAGTATTCCATATTGCTTGGTTGTTTTTATTTTTAGCCATGATAATTAATTATACCTATTTAATATGAAATTTTTAATAATATTTATTTTCTTTATTTCCAATACGTTTGCGAATGAAATATCAAATATTAAAAATTTATCTATTAATAAAGACCCAAAAACATATGACAACATTACTTTTTTAGACTCAGAAGGAAAATTGATAAAATTAAATGATTATAGGGGTAATTTAATAATTCTTAATTTTTGGGCCACTTGGTGTATGCCCTGTAGGAAAGAAATGCCATCTCTTGATGAATTAAAAGAAAACCCAAAATTAAGTAATTTAGAAATATTTCCAATTAATGTGGGTAAAGACAATTTAAAAAAATCAAAAAAATTTTATTTAGATTTAGATATTAAAAATTTGAATATTTATTTTGATAATCCAGTTACATTAGCTAAAGATTTATCATTAAGAGGAGTGCCAACTACAGTGTTATTTAATAAAGAGGGCAAAGAATTTGCAAGAATAATTGGATCTATTGATTTTAATGATCAAATATTTCTTAAATGGCTATCAAACTATAATTAGTTTTTAAAGAAATAGGCAAAAATGACCAGAACAATAATGGCAATAAATTGCAAAAGAACTCTAAGCTGCATTAATTTATTTGAATATTTTTTGCTTAAATCTCCACCTTTGAATAGCGTACCTATACCCAAAATTAAAACAACTCCTACAGCAAGTAAAAGCATAACAGATATGATTTTTACTAATATTCCAGAAAACATATTTATATTGTAATATGTTTTTTAAAATAAAAAACAAATAAAACTCATTATGACATTTTGTCTTGATAGCACAATTATAAAACCTGAAAAAAATATGGATATAAAAAATATAATTGTGTTGCTCCATGGATATGGTGGTGATGGAAAAGATATAAGCATGATAACACAAAACTGGAAAAGATATCTACCAAATACAATTTTTGTATGCCCAAATGGACATGAGCCTTGTGAAATTAATCCATCTGGCTATCAATGGTTTGACCTTACAAGAGATGATCCAGATTATATTTTAGATCAATCTATAAAGGCTGAAAAAAAACTTAATGAATTTTTAAATGAAATTAAAGATGTATATAAGATTAAAAATAATGAAATTTGTTTATCTGGATTTAGTCAAGGATGTATGATGTCAATAAATATTGGCCTAACTTCAAAAGAACAATTTAATTGTATAGTAGGTTTTTCTGGAAAAATAATTAATTTAAATGATTTAAAAGTTAGAAAAAAAAATTCAACAAATACATTATTAATTCATGGCGAAAAAGATGAAGTTGTTTCGCCTACATATTTATTAGAGGCTAAAGATTTTCTTTTAAGAGAAAATGTAAATGTTGAAACTCATTTAATTAAAAATTGCAACCATCATATTCCTCTTGAAGCTTCAAGCATAGCTTTAAATTATATTTTAAAAAAAATTAGTATTTAGATATTATTGATATAAACTTTCATTTAATATAGAATTATTTTATGAATGAGTTTGCAGAGCAAAATGCTTCTTTAGAAAAATGTCCAGCTTTGGTTCTTAATGCTGATTACAGGCCATTAAGCTATTACCCTTTATCACTCTGGTCTTGGCAAGATGCTGTTAAGTCAGTTTTTTTGGATAGAGTTGTTATCGTAAGTAATTATGACAGACAAATTAGAAGTCCATCTCTTGAAATGAAGTTACCAAGCGTTATAGCATTAAAAAATTATATTGTTACTCAATCAAAACCAAGTTTCACCAGATTTAATGTTTTTTTGAGAGACAGGTTCTCGTGTCAATATTGTGGAAGTGGGGAAGAATTAACTTTTGATCATTTGTTGCCAAGATCTAAAGGGGGAAAAACAAACTGGGAAAATGTTATTACAGCCTGTTCATCGTGTAATGTTAAAAAGGGAGGAAAACTTTTAAAATTTTCCGGGATGAGACTTGATCAACACCCATACAAACCGTCAACTGAAGACCTACATAGTAATGGTAAGCATTTTCCACCTAATTACCTACACAAAAGCTGGATGGATTATTTATATTGGGATGTAGAGTTAGAGTCGTAAAAGTTATTAAATTTTTTCAGAAACATTGATTGCAATTTTTGATCCCATTTTAATAACTTTATCAAGAATTGAGTAAAGGCCTTTTTTAGTAGCACCTTTTTCGTAAGCAATATTTTTATGGTGTAATTCATCTTCTCTAAATTTTATAATTTTTTTTTTAAGTTTGTTTTCATCTGTTTCTAATTGATTTATTTGACTTAAATAATGTTTGTCTATAACTTCTTCCACTGAAGCAGTACATAGCATTGCAGCTTTTTTCCCCAAAAGAGTTGAGCCAAAACCCAAACCAACTCCCAATAAATCCCAGAGAGGAAGAAATTTAGTAGGTTTAATTTTTCTTTTTTTTATTTCTTTTTCAAAAAACTCACAGTGTTCTTTCTCATGTACTTTCATTTCTTCAACAATTTTTTTAAGATCATTATCTTGAACCAATGTATTTAGTGCTAAAAGCTGACCCTCATATATCTTTACTGCTCCACGCTCTCCCGCATGGTCTACACGTATAAATTCTTCAACTTTATTTTTTGACTTCATTGTTGATTAAATAAATTTTAATTGATGTGACAAACATTATAATACTAACTAATATATTATAGCTAGTAAGAGATAAACCTAGAATTTTAAATGTCACATCTTTGCAGTTAATATTCATTTTATTTAGCGATTTTAAAATATCTTCTTTTGTTATTAAATCAAGCTTACTAACTCCACAAATATCAGATTCATAAATAAAACCTTGTTCGATCCCTAAATGATAAATTGAGATTAAAAATGAAAAAGCAAAAATTAACAACAGTAAAATACAATAAAAAATTTCATTTTTTTTGAATACATAATTTAAAATTAAAATAATTATAGCTAGAGCATAAGGTATTCGCTCTATAATACATAAACTACAAGGCTGATGTCCCAATAAATATTGAATAGCATATGCGGCTACCAAAACAATAAAACTAGTTAGAAATATGAATTTTAAATAAGTTTTTTTTTTTAAATTATCCATAAATTTTAATCGCTAAATAAAAAATAGCAGCAATGATTACGATAATAACACCAATTATTGCAAACCATGTTTGACCATATTTATTAATAAAGATAGTAAAAACATCGCCAAATTTATAGGACAAATATGAAACTATGAAAAATCTAAGACCCCTTGAAATTAAACTAATCAAAATAAAAATTAGAAAATTAAAACTAATTAAACCACTTACAATAGTAAACACTTTGTAGGGCAATGGTGTAAATCCAGCTAAAAATAGAATTGCAAGCCAAGTATAAAAACCATCACCTTGGATAATGGCATCTTTTAAACTTTGCATTTTTTCTTGATAGTTATAAAACTCAACTATACTCATTGCAAAATCAAAAAAATATGCACCCAGCATATAGCCAAGCATACCTCCTAAAACTGAAAAAATTGTAGCAATTAAAAAAATTTTGATGAAATCATTCTTTTTTGCAATTGCCATAGGTGCAATCATCACATCTGGTGGAATTGGAAAAAAAGAACTCTCCAAAAATGAGACAATTGCTAAAAAATAATTAGCGTTTTTATGAGCAGCTAAATTTAAGCATTTATTATAAAGTGGAGTAAACATTTTTTTGGTTTTAATATAATTTTAGTTCTTATACT